>Ga0315280_10001077_pt1 | contig 48421 bp, 44 predicted proteins | sample YL17G06_40_MG_FD_203697 | JGI IMG/M metagenome (GOLD analysis project Ga0315280, IMG submission 203697) | Sediment microbial communities from Yellowstone Lake, YNP, Wyoming, USA - YL17G06_40 | ecosystem: Environmental > Aquatic > Freshwater > Lake > Sediment | place: USA: Wyoming | collected... | reverse complement strand
TCTGGACCGTTCCCCCTCTCCGCTGGCGGAGAGGGGGTGGTCCCTGGCGCAGCCAGGGGACCGGGGGTGAGGTCGTCGGGGCGTCACATCGCGACAATGAAATGGCCCTCGCCTCAGGGTCATCTCCTGCCCGTCACTCCTCCGGCAGCCTGATCCGCGCATACCCCAGCGCGTTCGGCTCGTCCGTAGTCCCGAACAGGTCGAGCACACGCGACGGCTCCGAGCCACCGCGCTCGGTGTTGGTGAAGGGATGGGTGATCGGGTGCTGGAGCGACAGGCGCATGGGCTCCCCACGAGCAGGCAGGAGCTGCATCACCCAGTTCGCACCTGAAGCGTAGTAGACGATGAAGAGCCGCCCATCACCGGTCGCGTGAAACCGCGCCCACGACGGCGCCGGCTGCGGCAGACCCTCGCCGCCCTCGGCGATCACCTCGCGGCTCGCGACTGCGCCGCCCCTCACCACCGTGTGCACGAGGGACGTGACGAGCTTGACGTCGGGGAAGAACCGGTCCCGCATGAGAGGCGACTGCACCGGGGTCGTCGCGTACAGCAGGTGCGCCTCGCCGTCGGGCCCGATCCACAAGTCTAGGTTCGTGATATGCCCCGCCGTGGCCTCTAGGTTCTCGACCTCGAGCGGCTCGGCGAAGCCCGACGCGGAGATGTCCGGGCTCCACGCGTAGAAGAGCCTGCGGAACACATAGTCCCACTCGCGCTGCGTCTGTTCGTGCTTGTACGTGCGCCACTCGGCGACCGGCTCGACGATGTCTCCGATGGCGAGCACGTGCGCGGCCCGGCCGCGGAGCGCCACCTGGGGGTAGCACGCTCTGATCGGGAAGCTCAGGCTGCCCTGCGCGACCCAGCGGCCGTCGCGATCGAGCAGGCACCAGTGCTGAGCGCTCGTCGCGGCGTCAATGGTCAGCGCGAGCACCTCGCCGGCCGGCCCGTCCGCGGCGAGCCCGCGGTACGAATGCTCGGTCAGCGTCGCCCCGTCGGGCCACGGAGGCTTAAGCGCAACCGGGATCTCCGCAGCTCCGGGTATCGGGAACCTGAGCAAGTGCGGGTCGCACGGCCCTTGCCGTGGTCCATCGGCGGACTTGAGCGGGTTCACGGACAGGTACAGGCTGTCGCCCGCGCGGACCAGCGGGCACGGCTCCCGCTCGACGTATCCTTCCTCGTGTTGGAGGAGCTCAACGGACTGCCCGCTGACGTGGTACAGGTTCCAGCGGGTGTTGCAGAGCGGCGCGATGCCCTCGCCCGTCTCCATCGCGCTCAGGTAGGCCTCGTCGCCCAAGCGCGCCACAAGCGGGGCACCGTAGCACCACAGCGGCCCGGCCCCGTTGTTCGGCGGGACGTAGGTAGCGACGGTGGTCTCGAACTCCACGACCGGCTCGCCGCGCGCCTGAGCGCCCGCGGCGATCGACACCAGCGTCGCTACGAGAAGCACCGCACAGAGACACCACGCCATGAGGATCGCCTCCGTCGTGGCCTTCCTCGGCCCTGAGGCCCCGGCCTGCAGGAGAACGTTGCCCCCAGGAAGTAACCAGCGCCGGTGGCCCGACCGGCTGCTCAATCGACGTGCGACTGGAAGTGAGCGACCCGTGAGATGGCTTCTGCGCGCTGCGGTGCCCCTGCTAGTCCTGGTGGCCGCTTGGCCGCTGGTTGCCCTCGCGGCCGACGATGACACGAGCAAGTCCGACGAGACCGCGGCCGAGTCGGAGGAGCTGACTCTCGAGGAGCTGTTCCCCGAGAAGAGCTACTTCGGGCCCTCGGCGTACGGCATGAGCTTCAGCGAGGACGGCCAGTACGCCGCCTACTGCTACCGCCCCTGGCGCGAGCGTCGGCACGGCAGTGACCTCTGGATCTTCGATGCCGCCAAGGGCGACTCGAAGCGGGTCACTTCCGTGTCCGTGATGACCGAGTTCGAGGCCGATGTCCGCAAGGTCAGGGACGATCGTGTCGAAAAGGCGCGAAAGGCCGACTGGGAAGACAAGGACGCCAAGGAAGAAGACGCGGAGGCCAAGGAGGAGGACAAGGAGGCCAAGCAGGAGGACAAGGACAAGCTCCGCGAGATCATGGAGCGCGGGGACTGGGTCTCGGAGAAGGACGCCGAGGACGACAAGGCCCCCCGGTACAACGGCGTCTCGATCTCCGACTGGTCCCCCGTGGCTCACGAGCTGATCATCTCTTCGTACGGCGACCTCTACCGCTACCAGGTCGGTGAGGACAAGCTCACCCGCCTGACAGTTACCAGCGACAGCGAGCGGGGCGCCAGATACCTCCCGGACGGGTCGGGGTACCTCTACCAGCGTGGCAGCGCGGTCATGTACGTGAAGTTCGGGGACAGCACGGTGACCGAGCTCAGACCCAAGCTCGAGGAGGGCGAGACGATGGACGAGTACCGACTCAGCCCCGACGGCGACAAGCTCGTCTTCACCACCACGAAGCAGACGGGCGCGAGCCCACCCCCGGTCACGGTGACCATCGTGGACTTCGAGCAGAGGTTCGCGCGCGCTCAGGAGGTCCCGCGAAGCGTGTCGGATGAGCCCCTGACCCCCACCACCTGGTCGGTGTACTTGTGGGACCTGCGCGACTACACGACCGAGAAGCACCAACCCGTCAAGGTGTACTCGCACGACGTAACCGGCCCCCGGGATGCTCACATCATGCCCGACTGGGCGTCGGACTCAAGCCGCGTCGTCTGGTCGGTCTTCGAGCAGTCGACCGCCAGAGTGGAGATCGTAGAGGCGACCGTCCCTGAGGAGAAGGACGAGGGCAAGGACGAGGAGGACGCCGACAAGCCGAAGGACGACGAAGAGAAGGCCGGCGCGAAGGACGACGAGGCCGACAGGAAGCCCGACGAAGAGTCGACGAAGGACGAGGACTCACGCATCCCCAAGGCGCGAGTGCTCACGCGTTTCCTGCACAATGGCGGACCTGAGACCGTCTACGACATCCGGCCGTGGTACATGCCGGACAGCCGTAAGGTGATCTTGCTCACCGAGCAGACCGGCTTCCGCCACCTCCACGTCCTCGACCCGCTCTACGAGACGCTGGACCCGGTCACCAGCGGCCGCTACGAGGACTACCCGATCGGTCCGACGCGCGATCACAAGCGGCTGTTCCTCTCCGCCAACCGGGAGGCGGCTGAGTGCAGGGATCTGTACTCCCTCGACCTCACCGACCTTACGCTGACGCGGCTGACGCCCGAGAGGGGGTGTTACAGCGGTGCGGCCAGTCCCGATGGCAAGCACGTACTGGCGAACTACGAGCACTACGGAGTGCTTCGCGAGCTCGTGTACGTCAGTGTCGACAAACATGAGCAGAAGACGCTGACAGACTCACACTCGGAGAAGGCAAAGAAGCTCACTAAGCCAGTCCCCGCGTTCTTCACCTACAAGAACCGACAGGGCCACGACATCCACGGCGAGATGTTCGTGCCAGACGGCTTCAAGCCGGAGGACAAGCGGCCGCTGCTCATCTACGTCTACGGCGGCCCACTCGGGTCGGGCTATAACTCGGTCCGGGACGGCTCGTATGGCCACGACGACTACTTCTTCGCCTACTACATGACGAAGAAGTACGGCTGGGTGACCTGCGTGATCGACCCGAGGGGCCAGTCCGGCTATGGAGCCCTGTTTGAGAAGGCGAACTACGAGCACGTCGGCGTCCCTCAGACCGAGGATCTGGTCGATGGCGTGAACTACCTCGTTGAACAGGGAGGGGTCGACCCGAAGCGCGTGGCCGTCCACGGGTGGAGCTTCGGCGGGTTCCAGACGCAGATGTGCATGTATACGGCGCCCGAGACGTTCGCGGCCGGCATGGCCGGCGCGGGCCCCACTCAGTGGGAGAACTACAACTCCTGGTACTCGCAGGGCGTGGTCGGGCCGACGAGGGTCGGGGAGCCCGATCTCTCGGAGTACTCGCTCGTTCCCAGGGCCAAGGACTTGAAGGGCAGGCTGCTCCTCCTCCACGGGATGAAGGACGACAACGTGCTCTACCAGGACACGGTGAAGGTCTACACGGCTCTGCTGGACGCGGGGAAGGGGCCGCTCGTCGACCTGTTCCTCGATCCCTCCGGCGGCCACGGCCTGGGCGGCCACATCAAGAGCCTGCAGAGGTTCAAGAAGTACGAGGACTTCCTACTGCGGGCGCTCGGCACGGCTCAGGGACCGCCCGTGATTCCCGGGGTCACGGACGTCCGGGAGAAGAAGGACGAGAAGCCGGAGGGTGAGGGCAAGCCCAAGGAGGGCGACGCGAAGGAGCAGCCCACAAGGGTCTCGACCAGATAGGCGCCCGGCCGGAACAGCGCCACAACGGCCGACTTCCGGTGGTAAGGTAGTCTGTGCACGCAATAGCTTGGCCACCGAAGGAGGCGCTCGATGAGCAACCCTGTGGTTCATTTCGAGATCTCGGGCAAAAGCGGCGCGGCACTTAGCGAGTTCTACGGCAAGCTGTTCGAGTGGCCCATCCAGCACGAGCCCAGCATGAACTACTGGATGGTGCCCGCCCAGGGCGAGGGCAGCATCGGCGGCGGGATCGCGCAGCCCGACGGAGAGGTGCCAAACAACGTGACGATCTACGTGCAGGTCGACGACCTGCAGACCTACCTCGACAGGGCGGAAGCCCTGGGTGGGACCACTGCGGTGCCGCCAACACCGATCCCGGGCATCGGCGAGTTCGCGATGTTCATCGACCCCGAGGGCAACTGCATCGGGCTTTTCAAAGGGCAGATGCCGTAGGCGCGAGGGGAGCCCTCCGGTTGATCGAGCTGGTGGTGGCATCCACGAGCGCGGGCAAGATCCGTGAGATCCGCGATGCGCTGTCCGGGCTAGACGTGGCCCTTCTAGCGCTCGCGGAGGTTGGCTGGTCGGACGAGATCGCTGAGACGGGAGAGAGCTTCGAGGGGAACGCCGTCCTGAAGGCGGAGACGGTCGCAGCCGGCGTCGGCAAGCTCGCGCTGGCGGACGACTCCGGGCTCGAGGTGGACGCACTCCGCGGAGGGCCCGGTGTCTACTCCACCAGGTTCGCGGGGCCGGAGACCACCCAGCAGGAGCGCAACGTAGAGCTGGTGCGCCGCCTGCGAGAGACGGGAGCGCCGCCCCCGTGGCCGGCGCAGTACCGTTGCGTTCTCGCGCTGGCGGGGCCGGAGCTGCCCACCAGGACCTTCGAGGGCTTGTGCCGGGGCGCCATAGTGCCCGAGCCGCGCGGTACGGGCGGATTCGGTTACGACCCCATCTTCCTCCTGCCCGACCGAAGCCTGACTGTAGGAGAGCTGGCCCTCGCGGAGAAGCAGGGAATCAGCCACCGCGGCGAAGCGCTCCGTAAGCTGTGCGAGTGGCTGCGGGGGACCTACCCAGCCTAGCCGCGCGGCTTCCCCTTGCTCGGGGCGTGACCGGGGCAAGGGCATCTTTGAGGGGGTGGATACATGCGACAAGCAGTTACCCTTTCACTGGGGGTGGGCATGGCCGCTGTCGCGGCCCTGGCGGTCGGCTGCGGCAGATCACCTGCGCCCCAGGGATCCTCGGGTCCCGCGTCGGCGCCCCCGCCGAGCACCCCCGGCAAGTCCACGGCGCCCGCGACGAGCGCCCCAACGAGCCGGGCGCCTGGGAGCAAGGCGGTGCTGATGGTTATCGCGCAGAAGAGCTTTCGTGACGAGGAGCTGCTGACCCCGAAGAAGGCCTTCGAGAGCGCCGGACACAGCGTGACCGTCGTCGCGCCATCGACCGCGACGGCTACGGGCATGCTGGGCGCGAAGGTGACCCCAGACGGGACCATCAAGGACGCCGAATCCGCGAAGTACGACGCAGTCGTGTTCGTCGGCGGATCGGGGGCGACGGCCCTGTTCGACGACCGCGACGCACACCGCCTCGCGCGGGAGGCCGTCGAAGGCGGCAAGGTCGTGGGGGCGATCTGCCTGGCGCCCTCGATCCTCGCCCGGGCCGGACTGCTGAAGGGCAAGCGCGCGACCGTGTGGAAGTCGGAATCGAAGACCCTCGAATCGGGCGGCGCCACGTACACCGGCGAGCCCGTGACTGTCGACGGTAAGCTCGTGACGGGCAACGGGCCGGAGGCCGCCGCTGAGTTCGCTGACGAGCTGCTGAAGCAGTTGAAGTAGGCTGGCGGGGCGCCCTCACCCCCGGCCCCTCTCCCTAGAGAGAGGGGTGCCCGAGCGCAGCAAGGGCGGGGTGAGGGCAAAACCCGCCCTCCGATAAGGAATGCCCCCGGCCCGCCGCCAGAATCGCCTTTCTGGCTCTGGAACCGTGGTGTAGACTGAGGGACGCCGGACCGGGTAGAACCTCACGCGGACCGGATCGTCCAAGACATGGACCCCAGGCCGCGGCGGGTTCCCGACGCGGGCGGGGCAGGCTTGTCAGGAGTTGAGACTTGCATGGGCCCGCTAGGCACCACAGAGATCATTGTAATCGTTCTCATCATCCTGCTGCTGTTCGGCGCGAGGAAGCTGCCCGAGTTGCTGCGCTCGATGGGTGAGGGCGTCCGCGAGTTCCGAAAGGCCTCGCGCGAGATAATGGAGGACATCGAGACCGCGGACATCCGCAAACCCGAGAAGCCGCGCCCCAGGCCTCAGCCGGCCCCGATCGAGCCCGCCCCGGTGGAGCGTGCCGAGGAGACCGCCGCGACCAACGACTAGCTCAGCACTACGCCGGGCCTCCAAGCCAACGCCCGCGGGGAAGCCCGTTGTGATTCACGTACGTTCGCTAACGCGCACTTGGAGGTACAACGTAATGAGCAAGCGATTCCTGCTGATGTGCGGCGTCCTTGTGGTCGCACTCGTCTCTATTGCCATTGCCGCCAGTCCATCCGATACGAAGCTGGGCAAGTGCCTGCCCACCAGCGGAGATGTCAGCGGCTGGTCGGTCGTCTCGAGCACCTACAAGTACGGCGAGGGCGACGGCATCGCGGACATCTACAACGGTGGCTACGAGAAGTACGTCGACCAGGGGATGGAGGCGGCCTGCACGCAGAACTACAAGAATGGCGACCGCCGCATCAACGTCTTCTGCAACCAGTTCAGCAGCTCCGGCAAGGCCAAGAGCTTCTACGACAGCCAGGCCACGGGGTCGGGCTGGACAACCGTCAGCGCGACCGAGCGCGCGAAGTATAAGAAGAGCTCCAGCACCGTGGTCGGCCACATCCAGCGGGGCCGGGTTCACGCAAAGGTCGTGGCGCCGGGCACCTCCGACGCGCAGGTCGAGGCTGTACAGGCGTTCCTGAAGAGGATCTCGACCCGCATCGGGCAGAACTACTAGACGGGCGGCCGATCTGACCGCCCTCACCGCCGGCCCCTCTCCCCAGGGAGAGGGGTGCCTGACCCTGAGCCGGGCGAAGGGGAGGGCGGGGTGAGGGCCAGACGGGCACAGGCGCACGCGGGGCGGCCACGCTGGGCCGCCCCTACCGGGGGTGCTACTCGTGCTTCGGGACCCCGACAGCGCCCGACACGGTGACCCTCGGGGCCGTCTCCTCGGCCAGCCACAACGCGGTCCCCACGGCCTCCGCGATCGCCTCGTAGGCGGCCTGGTGCTCAGGGTCACCCTCGACGATGTTCCGCAGAACGGCCGGCCATTGGTCGGCGTTGTCGAGACTCCAGGCGACGAAGCCCTGTAGGTGCTCCGGCTTCGTGAACGCCGGTGGGCCCAGCGGCTCTGACTCGTCGCCCTCGTTGCCCGCGATCTGGATCGCCCCCTCGCCCGGCGGTTGTTCCTCGTCCCCTGCGCCGGGTGGCTCCGTGTCGACCGCCGGGGCGGGCTTCCGGATCGGCTCAAGCGGTTCGCAATGCCTAGTCACAAGCAGGCCGGCAACGGCGCGGTACGGCACCATGAACACCGCGACCTGCATCGGGCCCGACGGTCCCTTGACCGTTATCGGATAGAGCAGCCCCGCAAGCTCCTCTCGCGGAGAGTCCTCCGGCTTGGACTTGAGCAGCACGAAGAAGCAGTCGCGCTCGTACGGAGTCAGACTGCGGTGCAGCTCCCCCTCGACGCGTCCCGCCGCCTTGTCCGACAGGACGCGCGCCGTCGGCGTGACCCGCGTTACCCCCTTAATGAACTGCGTCGCTTGCACGAGCTCAAGGGGCCAGTCCTCGGGCCACACGTCGCAGAGGTCGCTCGGGGACGGGACGTCCTTCGCGTCCGCGGGGTGGCTGTCGGCGCGGAGCTCGTCGATGTTGACCACTCCGTCGCCGTCCGTGTCGGGGAAGTCCATCGCCTGGAAGCCGTCGAACAGCTTCCCACCGCGCTTGTAGCCCTCACCGTACGCGTTGAGCTTGCCGCCGCCATCGCGAGACTGGTGGCAGAGGGCGCAGTTGAGGACCAAGGTCGTGCGATGGCGGGCATAGCGGATCTTGGCGGAGGTGAGGTCGTCGGGCGTGGCGCCGACCGGACGGCAGGCCGCGCCCGCAAGCATCCCTGCCGCCGCGAGGAGCAGCAGAGCGCACCGGCTCGCCAGTCTCGAACCAGCCATGATCGTCCCTCGGTCGTCGTGTCAGTCCCGGTACGCAGACACGCCACAGAAGCGTATGTGGCGCCAGGCCCTCACCCCCGCCTTCGACGTAGGGGCGGCCCAACGTGGCCGACCTGGGCGAGCACATTGTCTCGCCCCTACGCACCCCCTCTCCCCCGAGAGAGGGGCCGAGGGGTGAGGGCCGCGCACAAGCCCCTAACGCTTGCCGGGGGGCTTGTCCGCTCCGCCACGGTAGCGGTGTGTCAGTCCGACGGGGCCGAGGATGTCGGTGTCGTAGCCCGGGCGGTCGAGGTACTTCGTGACATCCTCGAAGACGCGGTCCGGCCAGCGCGCGTGCGCGACCTCGTAGACCCAAGCGTCCGCGTCGCGACCGAGCGGGAACTGCTTGACGCCCGGCAGTCTGAGTTTGCCCGTGAAGTACGGAGCGTACGCGGTGAGGGACTTCCGCAGGCCACGCCCATCGCGCGACCAGTTGTAGAGGTCGGTTCCCTGGTGGAGCGCGACCTCGGCGACGTAGACGTAGGTCTTCACGCGGCGTAGCGCGGTGTAGACGTCGTCGCCCTGGAACCGGTCGGCCTGGATGAAGCTCGGATTGGCCTTTCCGTCCTTTCCGAACAGCACGTACAGAAGCCCCTGAAAGGTGTCGGTGTTATCGGTCTTGCCGTAGACGAACTCCCTGTCCTCGACCCGACCGGTGATGATCGAGCCGGTGACGATGAAGGTGAGATTCCAGCCCGTGCTGTCGCCGTTAGCGCTGAAGTGGCGCACCTTGCAGGTGTCCACAAGCGAGGTGACCCACTTGACAGCATCCGCCTCGAGCTCGGGTGTCCGGGCGCGGCTGCCGGAGATGAGGTCGTAGCCGTAGAACATGGTCGGCAGCGTGGTGTTGACGGCCATGGGACCCAGGTTCTGCTGGTCGAAGGGCCAGGTCGGCTCCATCGATCGCACCCAGGCTCCGACGAACTCAGCGGCCTCGTCCGCGTAGGACTCCTCACCGGTCAGCGCGTACGCGAGCCCCAGGTCCCTCACGATCAACGAGTCGCGCCTGGCTTTGTCTTCGTGCGAGGGCTCGGCAGGTGCGGTGTCCGAGAGCAGCCACGGCGGCGGGCGGTACTGGAAGCGCCCGACGACGGGATCGGGCCGCAGAGACTGGTAGCGGCCGCAGTCGTCGATCAGCGCCTCGTAGACCCCCGCCCAGGGCTGCTCGCCCCTGTCGACCATTGCCCGGATCTGCGCGACCTCATCGCGGTTGAGGAACATCGACGGGCCGGCCGGGCGGCCGCCGGTCGCGGGCTGAAGGCAGGCCATCAGGGCAACTAGAAGGGCGGTCACCTCGCTACTCCTCCGTCGCCGGGCGCCAGGGCTTCGTGATGACGGCCGCGAGGACGCCACAGGCCAGCGCGAGCATCACGACGGCACCGAGGAGCGCGGCGGGATCGATGCCCTCCGCGCTGCGGATGCCGAGCCAGACCACGGTCGGCCGGTCGGCCTTGCGCAGCTCCGCCAGGAAGCCGTAGCAGAGCACCATCGGCAGCGCATAGCCGACCGCACCTCCACATGCCGACCACCCCAGCACCTTGAGCCAGGGCATGATCCTCCTCACAAGCCAACGCCTCCAACATGCTGTTATTGCGGGCGGGAAGCGTAATCCTTCGATTCACCTTAACGCTCGGCGTTCCGCCCATGTTCCAACCAGGGGTTGAGCCGCCGGTGTGGAACATGACTGCCTGGAGGTGGTGAGGATGGAAGCTCTCGCGTGCATCAAGACGAGGCGTTCCGTACGGCGCTACAGTGGGCAGCCCGTGCCGACGCACATCGTTGAGGACATCATCGACTGCGGACGGTTGGCTCCGACCGCGCGCAACGAGCAACCGTGGGAGTTCGTGGCGGTGTCCGACGCGGAGCTGCGCGGTCGGATCGCGGGGATCGCGGAGTACGGCAAGTTCATCGCAGACGCCCCCGTCTGCATCGTGGTGCTGTGCAAGGACACCAAGTACTACGTCGAGGACGGGTCGGCGGCAACCACCAACATCCTCAACGCGGCGCACGCCCACGGCCTCGGAAGCTGCTGGGTGGCTGGGGACAAGAAGCCTTACGCGCAGGAGATCACGGCCCTGGTAGGGGCGCCCGAGGGTTACAGGCTGGTCGCCCTGGTAGCGCTCGGCCACGCCGAGGAGATCTCGCACGCGCCGAAGCGGGGGCTTCACGAGGTCGTGCACTGGGAGCGTTTCTGACCTACTGGGGCGTCAACCGGATTCCGGCCACGCGCGTCTAGAATCCGACAGAGGGCAACGGAGCCGGCGGCTTCGATAGCATTTGCGAACGACCCTCGAGCAGGATGGTGAGGCAGATGTCCCGTGATCGACTGAGAAGGACCGTCGCGACGGTCGCACTCGTGATGGTGGTTTTCGCGGGTTCCGTCGCGGGCGGGTACGTGTTCCAGGCAACCATGGGCCCCCAGGCCGCGAAAGCACAGCAGGCCGAGCCCATTCTCAAAGAGGCCCCACCCTCATTCGCCGCGCTGGCCACGGCTGTCAAGGACAGCGTCGTGGCGATAGGCACGAAACAGCCGCGGCGGATGATGGCCATGAACGGCCCGCAGGGGCCCGGCTTTGGCTTCGAAATGCCGAGGGATATGGAGGAGCGCTTCAAGCAGTTCTTCGGACCCGACGGCGGCTTCGGTCAGTTCTTCGGCCCGGAGGGCGGAGGCGGGCGCTTCTCACTCCGCCAAGAGGGCGACGACATAATCCTAGAGACCCCGAGGGGCAAGTTCCACGGCTACAAGGATGAGAACGGCCAGTGGTGGATGGAGACGCCCAACGGCGAGAAGAAGAAGTGGAAGGGCCCCCAGGGCGGCCTGAACCTCGGTCCGGACATGTTCGGAGAGGGCACCAAGCCCAATCCGGGCAACGACGGTACACCCAAGGCCGAGGAGGAGCAGCCCGAGGCGGCCGGCCCGCTCGTCGACTTCCCCCTTCCGGTCGGCTCCGGAGTCGTCATCTCGCCGGACGGCTACATCGTAACCAACAGCCACGTCGTGAACGCCGTCCCGAAGGATGACATGTGGGTTGTCCTCAATGGTGACGAGGCGGTGCAGGCGAAGCTGGTCGGCATGGACGAGGAGACGGACGTCGCGGTCATCAAGATCGCCGTCGACCGTCAGCTCTCGTTCTCGCGGTTCGGCGACTCGGACGCGGTGCTGGTTGGCGACTGGCTGATGGCGGTTGGGCACCCGTTCGGCCTCGACCACACATTCACGACGGGCATCCTGTCGGCCCGGGGCCGTCACCTCGACAAGACCTATGACGAGTACCTGCAGACCGACGCCGCGATCCACCCGGGGAACTCCGGTGGGCCGCTCTACAACATGAACGGCGAGATCATCGGCGTGAACACGGCCATCGCCACGAGCAGCCCGATCGCGCCGATGGGGCAGGGGATCGGGTTCGCAGTCCCCAGCAAGATCGTCGAGAAGATCGCCGATGACCTGATGAAGAACGGCGAGATCGTGCGCGGCTACATCGGCATCAGCCTCCTGGGCGGGCCGGACGAGGCGCAGAAGCGCAACCACGACCACGGTGCTCTAGTCCGTGAGGTCCGGACGGACGGCCCGGCGGGCCAGGCCGGACTGAAGGTAGGCGACGTCGTCATCACCTTCGACGGCCAGAGGATCGAGAACGCGGACGCGCTTGTGAAGCTCGCGGCGCAGGCGAAGCCCGGCACCACGGTATCGGTGGAGTATGTGCGCGACGGGCAGACCCAGACGACGGACCTGAAGATAGGCAAGCGGCCTCCGCTCGAAGAGCTCATGAAACTCGACCAAGGACAGTAAGCGCAGTACCCCGACGAGTGTTCCCCTCCACGTCAGGAGCCGCCGACCAGTCGGTCGGCGGCTCCGCGTTTGGCGCTGGGTCGCGCCCGGCGCGGACGCCATGTCCTCGGCGCGGAATCCCCAAGGTAACACCACGCTTCCCGCGTGATGGTATGCGGTGGGCGCTGCGGCGGGCAGGGCGGCTCCAGTGGAGGTGAAGAGCGTGCGGGTGGGATACCCGATCACGCTGGTCGTTGGCGGCGTTCTCGTAGTGACGGCCGCCAGGTCCCAGCCGCAACCCGGGATCTGGGTCGGAGACGGTCATGGGATCTTGAGGGCGAGGTGCGGGCTTGTGGTACGGTGAGCATCGCCGCCCACCGACTGACGGCGGGCGCTCAGTGCGCCGCTGTGTGCTCGATGACCTTACGGAACTGACGCCTGTAGAGGGTGGCGTAGAGGCCGTTCAGCGCGAGGAGCTGCTCGTGCCGACCCGCCTCGACGAGACGCCCCTCATCCAACACCAGGATGCGGTCCGCGTTGAGCACCGTCGACAGGCGGTGCGCGATGATGAGCGCCGTGCGGTCGTGGAGTAAGGTCTCGAGCGCCTCCTGGACGAGATGCTCTGACGTGGCGTCGAGGTTGCTGGTGGCCTCATCGAGGATGAGGATGCGGGGATCCTTGAGCAAGGCGCGGGCAATCGAGAGCCGCTGCTTCTCGCCTCCGGAGAGGCGGAAACCGCGCTCGCCCACAACCGTCTCGTAGCCTTCGTCCAGCGCGGCGATGAAGTCGTGCACGTTGGCCGCCCGGGTGGCCGCCAAGATCTCCGCTTCGGTCGCGTCGGGGCGAGCGTACCGGAGGTTCTCGCGGACCGTGGCGTGGAAGAGGAACGTCTCCTGCGTCACCATCCCGATGTTCTCCCTGAGGCTGTCCTGCGTGACACGGCACAAGTCGAGGCCGTCGACCGTGATGCGGCCGGCGCTCGGGTCGAAGAAGCGCGGCACAAGGTAGGTGATCGTCGTCTTGCCCGCCCCGCTCGGGCCCACGAGAGCCACGCGCTCCCCGGGCTCGATATCGAACGACACATCGGATAGCGCGAGCCGAACCGGCGGCTTGCCGTCGGCCTCCTCGCCGTTGGCCCCGTTCTCGGAATCGGACAGTGTGGGCTTGGGATACGCAAAGCTGACGCCCTCGAAGGTGATCCGACCGCCCACCTCCGGCAGATCGACTGCGTCGGGAGCGTCCTCCACCTCGGGCCGGAGGTCGAGATACTCGAAGATGCGCTCGAAAACGGCCAGCGCGCCCTGGACGTCGACATAGACGTTGGCGAGCTGGGCCATCGGGCGGTAGAGGTTGCTAAGGTAGGCCACGAAAGCGATGATCGCCCCGATCGACAGCTCCTCCTGGATGCAGAGCCAGCCGCCGTAGAGGTACACCATCGCCGGGCCCGCGACGCTCACCACGCTGAGGGCCATGAACAGCCAGCGACCGGCCATCGCCTGCTTCACATTGAGCTCGACGAGCTCGCCGCTCCGCTGAGAGAATGTGGTCGCGTCTTCCTCCGCCTGGCCGAAGATCTTCGTTAGCAACATCCCTCCGATGTTCAGCCGTTCGCTGATGTGCGCCAGCAGGTCGGCCTGGCGCTCTTGGGTCTGCTGCGACAGGCGGCGTCTGATCTTGCCCACCACCCGTGTGGGCAAGTAGAAGACGGGCACCACGATCACCGCGAGCACCGCCAGGCGCCAGCTCATGGAGAAGATGACGATCAGCGTGGCGGTGGCCGTCAGCACGTTCTGCACGATCGCGATCAACGTCCCGGTGATGGCTCCGTAGACGGCGCCGACGTCGTTGTTGATCCGCGAGACGATCTCGCCGGACCTGGCCGTCGTGTAGAACCTGAGGGACATCCGCTGGAGGTGCCTGTAGAGCTGGTTTCGGAGGTCGAACATGATCGACTGGCCGACCCGAGTGCTCGTGTAGTTCTGCAGCACCCCGATCAGCCCGGTGGAGATCGTGAGCCCCACCATCACGGCCACAAGCAGCTCAAGCAGGCCGACATCGCCGTCGGGGATCGCGTGATCCAGGATTCCCTTGACGCACAAGGGCGGCAACACGCCGAGCCCGGACGAGAGGGCGATGCAGAGCAGGATGATGAGCCACCTCGCCCAGTAGGGCCAGAGATAGCTCGCCGCGCGGCGTATGCGTGCCCGGTCGATCCTCTGAGGCGGCCCGTCAAGCCCCCTATCCGCCATGCGTTGAAGTCCGTAGGTTCTCGACATCCCGCCGAAGCTGCGCTCCGGCCCCATCCAGCCTCGTCCCATGCCGCCGTGCAATACGCGTGACTCCTCTCGATGGCAGCGCGTCCGCCCGGCCTTGGGATGACACAGGGGCCTTACGAAGCCCCCATTCCCGCCCAGCGTCCCGATTGCCTTCGCGACCGTTTCGCGCTACACTTCACTGCCAATGCCGTTGGATACGTGTCAACCGCAGAGGACAGTGGCCGAGCCGTTCGTGCTTGAGGGGAAGGCGCTCCACTCAGGGCAGCCTTCCCGTATTCACGTACGCCCGGGGCGGCCCGATACCGGGGTCGTCTTCGACGTCGGTGGCACGCGCATTCCTGTCAGCCTGAGCGCCGTCTGCTCGTCTCCTCGTTGCACCGTCCTTCGGAACGGCATCACGCGCGTGGAGACGGTCGAGCATCTCTTGGCCGCTTTCCGGGCCTGTGGAGTCGATAACGCGATCGTCGCCACGAGCAACCCCGAGATGCCGGCCCTCGACGGCAGCGCCTTGCCGCTGGTGCGGGAGCTGGACCGGGTCGGATTGGCGGAGCTGGAGGGATCCGCCCGGAAGGTACTCGTCCTCAAGAGGCCCGTCTTCGTGACGCAGAATGGCACCAAGGGACTGGCTGTGCCCTTCGACGGCTTCCGCGTCACAGCCGCGGTACAGTTCCCCGAGCCGGTCGGAGAGCAGGTGGTGGACTACCCGGACGTATCCAGAGCATTCCGGGAGCTGATCGCCCCCGCCCGGACACCGGGCTTCCTCCGCGAGTGGGACGAGCTCAAAGCGCTCGGCCTGGCACTCGGCGCGGGACCCGACAACGTGCTGCCTATCTTCGACGACCGCTATGGTGATGAGCTCCGCGTACCGGACGAGGTCGCGGCGCACAAGGCTCTGGACCTCATCGGCGACCTCGCCCTGCTGGGCGCCGAGATCCGTGCGCACATCACCACCTGCCGTGGGGGACACTCGCTAAACCATGCCATCTGCCAGGCGATGGTGGAGAACTCCGAACTCGAGCACTGAACCAGAGGAGGCGCGCAGTGTCCGTGGATATCCAGGGCATTCTTAAGCTCCTCCCGCACCGGTACCCGTTCCTGATGGTCGACCGGATGCTGGAGATCGAGCCGGCCGTGCGCGGAGTCGGCATCAAGTGCGTTACGGCTACGGAGCCTCACCTGGCCGGTCATTTCCCGGAACTCCCGATCATGCCGGGCGTCCTGGTCTTGGAGCATCAGGCCCAGGTGGGCGGCTGTATGTTGCTGTCGCACGAGCAGTTCAGGGGCAGCTTGGCGCTGCTCGTCGGCGTTGAGAGGGCTCGCTTCCGGCGCAAGGTGGTCCCGGGCGACGTGCTGAAGACTGAGACCGTGCTGCGGAAAAGGAAGGGCAACATCGGCTGGGTGAACTGCACCACCACCGTCGACGGTGAGGTCGTCTGCGAGAGCACCATGATGTTCGCGATGGAACGACAGGCTGACCGACAGGAAGACGAATGAGCATCCATCCATCGGCCATCGTCGACTCAAGCGCGGAGATCGGCCCGGACGTCGCCGTCGGACCGTTCTGCATCGTTGGAGGCGATGTGCGGCTGGCCCGCGGGGTAACGCTCGACTCCCACGTAGTCATCTACCCCGGCACCACCGTCGGTGAGGGCAGCCGCGTGTACCCCAACGCCGTACTCGGCGGCGACCCACAGTCCGTCGACTTCGACACGAGGATGCTCACCAAGACGACGATCGGGGCCGGATGCCTGATCCGCGAGGCGGTCACGGTGCACCGATCCACGGCAGGAGACCGTGAGACTACCGTGGGCGACGGCTCCATGCTGATGGCCAACAGCCACATCGGCCATGACTGCAGGATCGGTAGGCAGGTGGTAGTGACCAGCTATGCGGGCATCTCGGGCCATTGCACGATCGACGACTACGCGGTGATCGGGGGGTTCGTGGGCATCCACCAGAAGGTCCGCGTCGGCACGATGGCGATGGTCGCCGGATGGTCGCGCGTGACCACCGACTGCCCGCCTTACACGATCTCCGCCGGTGTCCCATGCGAGCCGCACAGCCTGAACCTGGTCGCTCTGAAGCGCAGGGGTGTGTCGCCGGAGGCTCGCGCGGGGCTGAAGTCCGCATTCCGGCTTCTGTACCGGTCCGATCTGAACATGACCCAGGCCTTCGCACGCGTCCGGGAGGAGATTCCCGCCTGCCCCGAGGTGGAGAGCCTGCTCGATTTCCTCAGCCAGGTAACCGCGGGTGCGATGGGGCGAGGCCTAGGTCGATGAGCCCCGGGGAGCGACCGGCGCACCTCGGGCGCTCGGGCGGAGGCGTGCGCGTTTTCCTGTCCGCGGGCGACCCCTCCGGTGATGTGCACGGTGCCCTCCTGGTCAGCGCGATTAGATGCCACCTCCCCGACGCGTGGTTCTACGGGATCTGCGGCAGGCAAATGACCCGCGCCGGTGTGGCGCAGGTCGCCGACTCGACGCGGTTCTCCGGCATCGGCATCGCCGCGTCCGTGCCGAAGATCCCCGGGCTGGTGGCTTTGTACAGCGGGCTCAAAGGCCTTCTCAGGGCCACCCCGCCGGCGCTCGTCATCCTAATCGACTTCCCGGCTTTCAACATGCGGGTTCTGAGCTTCGCGAAGAGGATCGGGCTGCCCACGCTCTACTGGTTCCCGCCCGCGGCGTGGAAACGCGCGCCGTCCAAGGCGGCTCGCCGCGTCGCGGCTCTCGCGACCAGAGTCGCGACACCCTTCGAGTGGTCGGCGCGTATCTTCCGTGAGTTGGGCGGCCGCGCGGAGTGGGTGGGCCACCCCGTGCTCGAGCGGTACGCGAACCGGCCGTCCGAGGCGCGGGCTCGGGGCCTGCTCGCCATCCCGCTTCCCGCGACTCCCGTGGCCGTGCTGCCGGGCAACAGGCCGCAGGAGATCAGGTACATACTCCCCCTGCTGCTCCGCGCCTGCAGAGAGGCCGAGAAGGCCGTGCCGGGCATCTTCCCGGTCATCTCCTGTGGCCCCAGTGCGGACCGCGCGGAGCTGCGAGAGACCGCTGAGCGGTTCTGGCCTGGCGCCCTCATCACCGAGGACACGGTGACACTTCTGTCCGCGTGCCGGGCGGCGCTGACCAAGTCTGGCACGGTCACCCTCGACGCTGCCGCGTGCGGTCTGCCCATGGTGGCAACCTACGCTGGGTCCTGGATGGATTGGCTGCAGTATCGGCTCTTGGTGAAGGGGCACTTCAAGTACATCGCGGCCCCCAACATCCTCCTCGACCGAATGGTAGTCCCGGAGTGCTACGAGAAGACGGGCACGCCGGCCGCGCTCGGGGCCGAGCTCGTCCGGCTGCTGGCGGACGGACCCGCGCGCGAGGAATGCAAGGCCGGCCTTGCCGAGGCGTGCGCACTGCTCGGCGAGCCCGGCTCGGCCGAGCGAACGGCTTCCATCGTGGCGGAGATGCTGGGAGGCCCGGCGGGCCCGGGTGCCTAGGCTACCTCGGGCGCGCTAACCCGGCGCCAGCCCCCTCGCCTTGAGCATCGCCACGCACACGTCGGCAGCCACCTCCAGGCTAACCTGGTCCATGTTGAGCGTAACGTCGTGGATGAGCGGGTCACAGGTGTCGGCCTTGTAGTAGGCCTTGATGAAGCCATGCTGAGAGGCATCGGAGGTGAGGATCAGCTTGCGGGCCTCAGAGTCTGACATGTTCCAGCGGTCCACCGCGTAGCTTACGCGCTGCTCGAACGGCGCCACGACCCTGACGCGCAAGCCTCTGCGCGAAGGTAGGATAAACGCGACGCCACGCCCCACGAAAACCGCAGGGCCGTGACTGGCGATCGCACCGACTACCTCGATGAGGTGCCTGACGTACTCATCGCAACCGAGGAACCGCCGATCGATCACGCCCGAGATCCAGTTGTGCGTCGCGTTGTACCAGGTCTCGCCTAGGGACTTCACGGCGGCGGCCCGCACGTTCGCGCGCTCCGCGATGTAGTCCACTATCTCGCGGTCATAGAGCGAGTAGCCGAGCCGCCGGGCCAGGATCGCCGCGAGCTCGTTCCCCCCGCTCCCTACCTCGCGTGAGACGCTGACGAATGGGCCCATCGTCTCCTCGACCTGCTCCGGCGCGGGAGCGGCGCCGCGAGACTCTCTTGCTTTGGCTCGGGTCTTCCAGCTACTGAGCTGGCGCTCGACTAACCGCTCGACATTCACCCTCCGGGACGGTTCCATCGCCCTCGCCTCCATCGCGTACCCGAGTTCGCCAACCCAGACGCTCCACCTCGCGGCCTGTCGCGATCTTGGAGGGACGCGGCGATATGTGAATCGCCGGGCGGCGGCGAACGGTTACCGGAGTAGGAACACGAGGCTGAGGACGTGTCGGAGACCGACGACAAGCTGATGGTGGCCGCGGGGCTCGGCGACCAGGATGCCATGGACTCGCTCGCGCGAAGGCACAGGGCGCGCATCGTGCGCTTCGCGCTGAGGATGCTCGGCGACCTAGCCGCGGCGGAAGACGTAGCCCAGGAAACACTCATCAGGCTGTGGAGCGCCTCCCCGACCTACCGGCCCCAGGGTCGATTCCTGCCCTACCTGTACGCTGTCGCGCGGAGCCGGTGCGCTGAGCAGGCTCGCTGCTCGACGCCCCAGCCCCCCGTGCCCGTGGCGGATCCGCCACCTCGGGAGCCGAGCGGCCTCGACCACGTCGGCCGGGCCCTCGACGGGATGCCTCGTGACTTCCGCGAGGTGCTCGTCCTTAGCGTCTGCGAGGGACTCACGTACGCGGAGATCGCTGCGGCTCTGGGGATACCGAAGGGCACCGTGGCCTCTCGCAAGGCCGCCGGGCTACGAGTGCTCCGGGACCGAGTGGAAGGCCTGCGGAGCGCCGAGGGTGAGGTGTGCTGAGATGACGTGCGCCGAATGTCTGGAGCTGCTCGCGGCCTTCTTGGATTCCGAGCTTGAGAGCGGCGAGCACGTCGCTGTCCGGAGCCACCTAGCGGGCTGCCCGGACTGCGCGGAGGAGTGCGCCTCGTTGCGGCGGGCTCAGCTCGCGCTCGGGAGCTGGGGCGAGGCCGAAGCGGATCCCGGGGAGCTGGTGCAGGCCGTCGCGGAACTGCGGGTTCGCGTCCGTCGGCTCGAGCAGGAACTGCTGCATCTGCGGACGGGTGATGCGGCGCCGGCGTCCGGGCCGCTCCTACCGGCCGGGGGAGCGGAGCGGAGGCTGAGGCTGATTGTCTAGGGGCGGCCCATCGTGGTCGCCCAGCGAGGAGGAGGCACGACACATGACATTCGCTGACATCATCGCGCGGGCGGCATCCGAGTTCCCCGGCACCAGCGACGTGTTCGTCCGCGCCGGCAGGAGCCCGATCGTCCGCGTCGACGGAGCCCTTCGCGAGACCGAGTGGGAGCCCCTCACCGAGAGGGATGTCCACGCCATGTGCGAGCCGCTGCTGTGCGATCAGACGAGGCAGACTTTGGAGGAGCGGAGGGACGTGTCGGTGAGCTTCACCGTGCGCGACGTGGGCCCTGTGCGAGTGGCGCTCTTCTATGAGAACTGCGGAAGGCTGTCGGCTGTCGCGCGTGTCCTTCCGCGGTCGTGTCCCAGCCTCGAGGAACTCGGGCTACCTTCGGCGGTGGCGGAGCTGACGCGCGTGCCGAACGGCCTCATTCTTGTGACCGGCCCAGTGGGTTGCGGCAAGACCACGACCCAGTGGGCGATGCTCGAGCACACTAACCGCGAGACCTTTGCGCACATACTCTCCCTCCAGCGGCCCCTCTCGTTCGTGATGGAGGAGAAGCGAAGCCTCGTGACGCTTCGCGAGATCGGGACCGACGCCCCATCCTATGCTGAGGCCGCCCGGGCCGCGTTCGCCGGACAGGACCCCGACGTTGTGCACATCGGGGAGCTGCCGGACCTGGAGACTCTCAGTCTGGCGCTCGTGCTCGCCGAGACGGGCCACCTCGTCCTATCACAGATGCACACAGCGACTGCGGTGGAGACCGTCGAGCGACTCGTTTCGGTGTTCCCGCCCCACCAGCAGGAGCACGCGCGCAGGCAGCTCGCGTCGGTCCTGAGGGCGGTGGTGGCACAACAGCTTGTGCCGCGTGCGGAGGGCAAGGGGCGCGTTCCGGTGATCGAGCTGATGCTGGTCGTGCCCGAGATCGCCAAGCTTATCGCGGAAGGCCGGTGGGACGGGATCGACGCGGTCATCGAGCGGCACGCCGGCGAAGGCGGAATGCAGACGATGATGCAGGCGCTTCGCGATCACGTCGAGCGGGGCACCATCACCCAGAAAGCGGCAGCGGCGGTGAGGTCGGGCGCCGGCGCGGCGTGGGAGCGCTAACATGAGCGCGGGTCTCAGCGTCGACATGCCCATCGCGGCGCAGGAGTGTGAGCCCCAGATCGCCGTGATCCGCTGCGCCGCCGAAGCGCTCGCGCGCGATCCACGAGTCACGGCCTGCTGGCTGCACGGTTCGTTCGCATCCGGCGCCGCTGACGCCTCGTCCGACATCGACCTGGAGGCGGCGGTGGACCCGGGGTTCATTGCGGAGGCAGTGGCCGACCCCGGGCGCGTGATGTCGCTCGAGGGCAATGTCCTGGCGGCGTGGGGCGGGGGCGCCGAGAGCTGGGCCAGGCTCGGGGCCATCCTCAGGGGGCCGGTGCTGCTGGACCTCGCGCTCTACCACGTGTCCGCACACCCGATCCCGCGCCGCGGGGCTGTAGTTCACGTCCTCTTCGACCGGGCCGGACTACTGGCGGACCAGGCGGCTTACTCCGATGCGGTCGCCACCGACCCCCAGACTCACCGCGGCGACGTGGAGGCCAGGCTGCGGTTCTTCTGGTTCTGGATGCTCACGGCGCTCAGGTTCCTGCGCAGGGGTAACCTTGCGTGGGCATTGGGCTTCCTAGGGGACATGCGCGCCGTGCTCGCCCAACTGCTGTGGCTGTCCGAGAACGCCGGCGCTTGCATCGCGTTCCCCGTCGCGTGCGGGTGGGGTCCTGTTCGCACCGACCTCTCGCCGACGGCCGGTTCGCGCCTGGCGGGCGCGCTCGGTCCCGCCGAGCCGACCGATCTGCTCGCGGCCATCGAGCGGTGCGCCGATGTGTTCAGTGAAGTCGCCCGTGACCTGGCGTCGCGACTGGCCGTGGAGTACCCGGCCCCACTCGAAGACGAGGCCCGGAGGTACCACGCCTCCGTCCGCGACGCGCTCACCCCATCTGAAGCACCAGCCCGGTGAGGTACTCGCCCTTCGGGAAGGCGACCGAGACCGGGTGGTCGGCCGGCTGGCCGAGGCGTTGGACGATTCGGCAAGGCCTCTTGCCTGCGGCAGCCGCGACCACCCGGTCGAAGCTGCCCCTGTCCATCGCCCCGCTGCACGAGAACGTAACGAGCAGCCCGTCCGGCTTGAGAACGCTCATGCCCAGCCCTTGAAGCGCGACATAGGCGCGGCTCCCGGCTCCTCGGTCGGCCTCGCGGGGGATGAGCTTCGGCGGGTCGAGGACCACGAGGTCGAACCGGCGGCCCTCATCGCGCAGGCGCTTCAGTGCGTCGAACCCGTCCTCACGCAGCAGCTCTGCCCTATCCGCGACACCCGCGAGCCGCAGGTTCTCGTCAGCCAGCGCGAGCGCGTCCGCGGAGGAGTCCACGAGGGCCGCCGACTCCGCCCCGCCCGCGAGCGCCGCCACGGAGAAGCCGCCTGTGTAGCAGAACACATCGAGCGTGCGGCGGCCGCGGGCGTACTGCGCCACGATCCGCCGGTTCTCACGCTGGTCGCAGAACCAGCCCGTCTTCTGCCCACACCGGAGGTCGACCGCGAACTCGAGCGCGCCCTCGCGGACCAGCAGGCGGTCCGGTACCTCGGAGCCCCACAGGTGCGAGGACGCGTCGTCATCGCGCAGCATGGCCCCGTCGAGCCCGAGTGCCTCGCAGGCCGCCTGCGCGATCGACTGCAGATAGGGTACTAGGGCATTGCCGGTCGAGGTGACCACTAGGCAGCACCCGTAGCGATCCGCGATCACGCCCGGGAGCCCATCGCCCTCCGCGAAGATGACGCGGTAGGCGTCCGTCCCGTCCCGTAGCGGCAGCTTGAGTCGGCGGAGGGCCGATGCGCGCGCCAGGTCGGCAAAGAGGTCGGGACCGACAACCGCGCCGGGCTCCCAGCTCACCAGCCTGATTGGGAAGCGGCCCTCCCCCTCCCAGACCCCCCACGCCAGGAACCGGCCGCGCTCGCCGACCAGCCGCACGGCCCCGCCCGGCCACGCCGCGCCTGACCTGCGAGCTATCATGCCGCCATCGACCCAGGGCTGGCGGGCCAGTACCTGGGGCTCTGACCTCCGGTTTATGACGACTGTGTCAGCCATTGTGGGAGAACAGACAGCGGGCTTCAGCCCATTGGCCCTGAGACCCGGGACGGACGGCGGACCTCAGCCCGTTGGTACCGAGGCACAATGGGCTTAAGCCCATTGTCCCGAGAGAACACCTACCAGCACGGATGCGAAGCTGTCAGATTCGCCGGTGTGATCGCCGTAAGCTCGGTCCCATCCAGTTTGACCGTGTAGACTCGCGTGCCTCCCGCCGGGGTGTCCGCGCTGAAAATGAGCTTCTGGCTGTCCGCCGACCAGCGCGGCCGGTCGACGGCAGTAGCGAGGCTCGTGACCTTCGTCTGGTTGCCACCGTCGGCATCCATCACCCAGATGTCATAGTTGCCGGCCTCCAAGCCGCCACGCTTGAAGGCGATCCTGTTGCCATCCGGCGACCAGCTAGGATGCCAGTCTGTGGCCGGGTCGTTGGTGAGGCGCGTCAGCGTCTTGGTGGCGCTCTCCACCACGTAGATCTCGTAGTTGACGCCATCAGGGAAGGTCAGCAGGAGGGCGCCGCTCGGCGCTGCATCTCGGTCGGTGTCGAAGACGATCTTGGCGTTGTCGGGAGACCAGCACGGGTGCCGGTCGTCGGCCGGGTCCTGGAACACGGGGCCCGGATTCGAGCCGTCCGCGTCCATGGTGTAGATGTCGCGGTTGCCGCCGCGTCGGCTGCTGAAAGCTATGCCGAGTCCGTCCGAGGTCCAGTCAGGGTACAGATCCTCCTCCGGGTTCTGAGTCAGGTTCGTGAGACCGCCACCGACAGGGGTGACGAGGTAGATCTCCCAGTTCGGTTCACCGTCGCGGTTCGTTTGGAAGGCGATCGCCGAGTGGTCCGGCGGCCACGCCGGCCATTCCTCCTGTGCGGGTCCGTCGATCACCTGGTTGATGTCCGTCCCGCCGGCGTTGCAGGTGTAGATGCCGGTGACGAGCGAGTCCGTGTGGTTAACGAACACGATCTTCGTGCCTGGCGGGGCAACCGTGCGGATGCCAACGGTCGCCTCTCCCGACTTGCCACCGACCGACGCCACCACCGTGCCCGTGAGCTCTGACGCACCGGCCGTGAAGAGCCCGTCGCTGTCTATGGTCCCGATGGGGCCCTTGAGGGTCCACGTGACGGCGAGGCCCAGGTCATTGTCCTCAGCGTCTCGTGCCACCGCGGCGAACTGCTGCCCAGTCGACGGTTCCACCTCAGCGGGGTTGGGGGTCACGTCGATGTGGTCTATCTGAGCCTGCACGTTCTCGTCCACGACGGTCATGGTGAGCACAAGGTCACCGCCCTCGGGCACGGTCAGCTCCGCGGACGTCTCCGCGAGGCCCGAGCCGGCGGGCGGACGGGCGATGAGAGTCCATTGGCCGGCGGGCACGCCGGTCAGCGTGTAGTTCCCCTGCGCATCGGACGTGGTCTCCGCGACCACGCCCGTTCCGCCTTGGCGGGCCGACGAACTGCCGGCGGCCGGGATGTACACGTAGGCATTCCCGATCGGCTGCGTCGGGTTCTGCGCGTCAACGATCCTGCCGCTGATCTCCGACCCACCGGTCGGGGTCGGCGTAGCGGCGCCCCCACAGCCCGCCACCCACAGGGCGAGGACCGTTGCCGCCACCAGTGCCGCCAAGAACATGCCCGCTGCCGGTTGTTTGCCGCACACCGACACCACTCCCCCTCCTATCGCCGGGCCGACCAGGTTGGCTCACTGGGCCGAGATCGGCGGCTCGCCATAGATCTCTTCCGCTATCTTGAGTGCCTGCGCCACCTGCTCCTCAGAGCCCTCGATCAGCAGCCACACCGCTCCCTCGGCGCCGTTAATCCCGCCAGCGCCCATAGGCGTGACGCAGGCGCCGGAAAGGACACCGAACGCCTCCACTTCCGTGATGATACGTCCCTGTGAGATCCACATCCTCGGGATGTGGCCCACGGCAGCAGTCGCCGAGTTGACCCGGGCCGCCGTCTCCCACAGATCCCCGGCCACCGTCTTCTCCAGCCCGACCGGGATGAGCTGCACGGCTCCCTTGCCGATGACATGGCCGGCGGTCTTCCCCACAGTGCCGCCGGTGGGATCGCCGACCAGAACGCCCGCCATCCTCCGGTCCGGGGAGAGCGCGTTGGCGCCCTTCATGAGGACGTCGCCGCGTTTGAGCTCTGCCGCCGCCTCGACCGCGGTGAGCCCCTCCACTGGCGCACCGTCTCGAAGGATAAGCTCCGGGATGCGCTCAGTCGTAAGGGGCCGGGCGCCTCTTGCAGGCTGGGTGTTGCCGGTCAGGTAGGTGGCCTTGTCGATCGTACGCCCGGTCAGCTCCTCCACAATGTAGGCGTTCGTGGAGCCCTTGCACACGACGACGAGGCCCTTCGACAGTGCGCTCCTCACCTCGGGCAGCGCGGCGACCGCTTTGGCGATCAGCCGCTTGCCCTCCGCAACGGTGAGATGGATAGAGGTCGCGCTCATCTAACACGCCTCCAGACCACCTCGCCCACGGGCGGCCACGTTGGGCCGCCCCTGCGGCGAAGGTGAGGTCGTTACCACGTGATCCTGCCGAATGTCGGTAGATGCGGCTCGTTCTTCGCCAGCATCTCCTTGACCATCTCGCGAGTCTCGCCGAGCGACAGAACGGCCGCGGTCAGCGGGTCGTAGGCGCAGGCCTGGTAGACAAGCTCCGGGTCGCCCAGGAGGGCGGCCTCGACCGCCATCTCCTCCGACGCGACGGTGATCGCCGTGAGCGGCTGAACGGACTGAGGTAAGTCGCCGACCTGCACAGGCTGGAGCGCCTGGCGCGTCGCGAACACGGGCACCTCGACGCAGCATCCCTCCGGCAGGTTCGTGATGAGGCTGGTGTTGGGCACATTGCCATTGAATCGGTACGGGTCCCCGCCGAGCCACGCGTTGATGATGTAGGCCGCGTACTCGTGGCCGCGCTTTAGGTTGAGGGGCCCCGGCTGGTTGAGCCAGTCCTGGATGCCCTTCTTCCAGCCGGTCTCCATCTGCAAGTACTCGTTCAGGATGTACGCGTACCCGCCGGGGTTCCAGCCGGTGCCCGTGGTGCAATGCTTCTCGATCAGGTCGGGGCGCTTTCGGAACCACCAGTTGTACTCGGAATTGTGGCCGCTCGACTCGGTGACGTAGTACCCCAGCGCGAGGAACAGCTCGTTGCGCACCTGCTCCTCGTTGTAGACCTCGGGGCGCTTCATGGCCTCGCGGATGAGCGGATAGGCGTCCTCACGGTTCCAGAGGTACTTCACGAACCACGCGAGGTGGTTCACGCCGGCGCACATGTAGTGGATCTCGGCGATCGGCGCGCCGATCCAGTGCGCCAGCATCTCCGCGGTGCCCTGGACGCTGTGGCAAAGGCCGCTGGTGGTGAGCTTGCTCGTGCGCTGCATGGCGCGGCAGAGCATGGCCATCGGGTTTGTGTAGTTGAGCAGGATGGCCTTGGGGCAGAGCTCCTCGGCGTCCTTGCAGATCTCGATCATGACCGGGATCGTGCGGAGTGCGCGGAAGATGCCCGACGGCCCGCGCGTGTCGCCGACGTTGGTGTCGACGCCGTACTTCTTCGGGATCTCGATGTCGTGCCGCCAGACCTGAACTCCGCCCGCGAGGATGGTGACTAGGATGGCGTCCGCGTCCTTGACGGCTTCCCTGCGATCGAGCGTCGCCTCGACCTTGGCCGGGTAGCCGCCCTCTCTGACGATGCGCTCGACGGCGAGCTTGGAGAACTCGAGCCGCTCCTCGTCGACATCCATGAGGGCGAGGGTCGCGTTCTCCATGTTCGGGAAGGTGAGGATGTCTTTGACAAGCGTGCGCGTGAAGCCGAAGCTGCCGGCTCCGATGAAAGCGATACGGGCCATTAAGGAAGCCTCCAGGGTTGATCTGCGCTTGCCCTCTCGGGCGCGTATGACGGCGGGCACAATGAGCTGATGAAACCCCACTGCCTGGCAGACGTTCCCGCCAGCGGGGAGGGTGACCTGCAGAGGTCGGTCGCGTGGTAGAATCCCGGCGGAGTGCCGAGGAGGCCGTTCGATGAAGATCAAGCGACTGGAGCTCTGCGACTACCGCAACTTCCGGGGCCGGAAGGTGATTGACTTCACCGACCCGCTCACAGGCGAGCCGCTCCGTCGTGCCGTCCTCGTCGGCAGCAACGGCTCCGGGAAGACGACGGTGCTGGAAGCGATCGCGGGGCTGGTGGCCACAGCCGGGCGTTGCGCCAAAGGTATGCCGCCTGCGCCCCCTCACGCTTCCGTCACCATCGCTCTCAGGCACGATGAAGTCGCGTCACCTGAGGACGTGGCCGTGGCCTCGGATGCGAACCATGGGATCGACCTTGTGTTCGCGTCTGATGGCGCGCGGTACGAGCCTCAGCACCTCGAGGATCCGTTCGAGCGCATGGCCGACGGCGCGCGCACGGGCGAGAGTCCCCTCCGAGGCGGTGTGATCTTTTTCCCTCACACACGGCAACTGCCTGTACACACGAGCGGGATGGTCGTAGTGCCGGCCGGAGCCGATGCCTGGGCTTTCCAGTACCAGGCCGAGACGCGCTGGCCCGCATCCCTGGACGCCTTGTGGGTCCACCTCGACTACCTCGACCTCAGGGCTACACGTTCTGGCAAGGGCCCGGGGCGACTGGCGGAGGCGACTCACCTCCTGAGAAGCGCGTTGGGGGGTGGACGAGAGGTGGTGATCGATCCCGAACGCATCAGGGTAGAGGTCGAGACGCCCTGGACGGAGGAGACAGGGCAACGTGCGCGCGTCTTGCTTTCCCAGCTCCCCTCGGGTGAACAGCAGCTCGCGCTCCTGCTCGGCGAGATCGCCCGCCGGCGACGGCCGCAGGCTATCCTCCTGGTTGATGAGCCCGAGCTCGGCCTACACCCCGGGATGCAGCGGCTGCTGCTTGGCATCCTTGAGCACCTGGCGCGCGAGCTTGACTGGCAGGTCATCCTGGCGACGCAGTCGGCGGAGATCGTGCGGGAAGTCTCGCGAAGAGAGATCACCTACCTCGACTACCTCGATGAAGCATTGCTCAAGGACGAACACGCGGAGACACTCGCCGAGGCCACGGTCTGATGGACGATGCCCTGCTGGAACAGATCAAGCTCGACCTGCACCAGGCAGGAGGGGGGCCGCTTGTTCTATGTGAGGGGCCAGAGAACGGCCGAGACAGGCTTGTGTACAGCGCGTGGTCTCGGGCCCAGAGGCAAGTCGTCGCCTTCCGGGGCGTCCAGGGCTGCACTCAAGTGGTCAAGTGCGTGAGCGAGATACGAGCCGAGGAACCGTACCTCCGGGTCCACGGGATCGTGGACCGCGACTATGGTCGTGTTGGCACTCCCGGGGTCGAGCAGCCCGGCGGGGAGTTCATACACACCCTTCGCGGGCACTGCATCGAGAACTACCTTCTGGATCCAGAGGGCTGGGCGGCGGTGGCTGCGCGGCTTCACCGCCTGAAAGGGCCTCCCGAAGGTTGGCGCAAGCCCGACGAAGTGCGTCAGCGCATACTGGACTTCTACCAAGCCGCAGTGCCGGTCACGGCGCTCAACATCGCCATTCACGAGCTCTCAACGCTCCACCGGGACTCGCAGAGCTTCCGGCCAGCGAGGTTCCGGCAGAGCATCACGGCGGCACGCACACGCGAGGACGCCGTGGATCAGGGTAGGAACTGGGCAGTGCGATCTGGCCAAGCGGATAGAGCCTCGGAACTCATCGGCGGGACCGTCGACACGCTTCTATCGCTCGCGGACCCCGACGAGCTGGCGCTGTCGGTGTCCGGCAAGCTGGTCTTGGAGCAACTGGTCGCGGAACTGAGCCCTGAGCAGCCGCGCCGGGGCCGGTATCGCACCGACGATGAGCTTATCGGCCTCTACCTGAGCGACTGCCCACAGCCCCCGGCCGAGATCGCGACCCTCCTCCGCCGCATCTCATTGGGCGAGTCTGTTGCCGGGGCATGACACAGGACTCGTCACCGAAACACCGGCATCAGCGTTCCCTTGGGTTCCAGCTCGGCGACTATGTTCCCGCTCCAGTGGGCGGTGAAGGTGCGCTTCTGGTCGGGCGGGCAGAAGCTCAGGCTCGTGCCGGCACCGCCGACTCGCTCCACGGTCACGCGCGTCCGGACGGGGTAACGGATGACAACCTCGGTGCTGGCGGGCACCATACTGACCTCGAGCCAGCGGCCCTCAAGCCGCGCGGGCTTCAGCTCCCGACCGTCGACGGAGAGGCGCACCGACTCCGGCTCGGCCCAGTTCGGGATCCTCACGCGCAGCTCGCGCCCGGCCTTCATGCGGATCACCTGCGTGACCCACGACAGCGTCTGCGTCACCTCCTGGTCCGCGGCCGCGGACGCGCGGTCGATCGGGATGCGCGATTCCAGCACGTGCCCGTCATCATGCAGCGCGGGCGACCAGCACGCGTAGAGGCCGCGCACGCCTGCATAGGCACAGCAGCCCATCATGTTGATGTACGGCGTGCCGTCCGGCTGGAGCCCGCACAGATCGTTCGGCGGGAAGGCGGCGACCCAGGCGCCCGTGAGCCGCTGGGCTGCCTCGAGCTCTCCGTTCGCCGCGGCCGGGGCGGCCCGCTCGGGGAAGGCCTCCTGCGCGAGAGCGCGGCCCAGCTCCCCCTCGTCGGTGCCCCACCCGATGGTAACGGACACTTGGCGCGCGGCCCCCGGCGCCAGCTCGCCCAGGTCCCAGACGAGCATCCCCGCCGGGTTGCCGGTGAGCTCGGTGGGCAGCCGGTCCCAGTCCAGCGACCCCACCCCGCCGACGATCTCCCCGGCGCCTCCGATCCCGACGCGCGTGGGCTTGGGCGTTCCCGCCATGCCGAGCGCCCCCGGTCCGGCCTGCGGCCTAATCACGAGGCGACCGACGTCGGGATCGGCCGTTCCGCGATCGGCGGACCACAGGGCGAAGTCGAGGTTGGCTGCGAATGCGAACCTGACACCGGCGACCGTGGCTCCGGCCGTGTTCTCGACCGTGAAGGTCCTAATGACGTACGGCCCGTCGCCGCAGCGAGTCTCGCACCCTATCCGAAGCGCGCCGTCCTCCGTCGCTACGGAGCCCTTAACGGTGCCGCCCTCGGCGGCCGACGCATTCTGCACCTTCAGTCCGTGCGCGGCGATGGGCCCGCCGCCCGCGTACTGGTACCACGCGCGCTTGCCGTCGTAGGCCACACCGTAAACGGCCTGAGCCAGATGGCCCTCGCCGCCCACGCGCATGGTCTCGTGACCGGTCGCCTCGTGGTTGTAGCAGCCGGCCGGGTCCACCTCGAGGGACACGTAGCCGTTTCGCACCATCGGCGTCCGCGCAGCGACCTGTTTCAGCAGCGCCCTGTACTCGGGCGTCACCCGGAACTGCGCCGGCAGGATCGTGTTGACCGTGTAGCGCTCAACGTCGTCCCACAGCGCGTCCCAGTCCGCGAGGGTCGGATCGAGCGAGGAGGCATCGGCGAGGAAGGCCGCGTACTCGATCATGTCCGCCGCGCAGCAGATCTCGCACACCTCGCGGGCGGCGGTCCCGTCGGTAACGTTTTCGGGGAACCAGCCCCAGGTCGAGGCGACGTTCACGTTGGTCGGGGAGAGCGTCCAGTCGTAGACGCGCTTTGCCCAGCGCAGCAGCTCAAGGCCGCGCTCGCGCTCGCCGGCCTTGTAGAGCGCTGCCCCGTACTTCGCCACACCGAGCGCCGTCGAGACGTGGGCGTGGAAGTGCCCCGCGAACCACCCGTCATCGCCGAACCGGAAGTGGGCCTTCCTGCCGTCCGTGTACCCGTCGCCATCGTGCCCGCCGAGCACGCACGCCAGCACTCGATCGGCGAAGTCCCTCGCCGCCTTGGACCCGGTCGCGTCAACGTACATCGCGAGCGGCTCCATGAGCTGACCCGCTCGCGGGCAGAGGACATCGTCGCCACGCCGATCGCCGATCCACCAGTCTGTCGGGTAGGCAACGTACGGGCCGAAGGTCGGGTCTTCTCCGTGCACCGCGACGGAGTCGAGCCCCGTGATCATCTTCTCGATGCGGGCAGTGAGGTTGCGCCGCTCGGCCGGGTCGGGTTCAGCCTTGAGCCACCGCACGAGCGCGCGGAGTGTGCGTCCCTGATCCCACATCTGGTAGTAGTACTCGCCCTTGGCCGGGTTCGAGTTGTCGGGCACGCACGGCATTCCCGTGTCCGGCGCAAGGAGCCACAGAAGCGCCCGGCGCTGGCCCTTCTCGACCTCGGCGCCCGTCGCCATGTCACCCGTCATCTCCCGGAGGTACAGCCACGCCTCGACCGCGCGCCCGGTACAGTCGCCCCAGTCCCACTGCGCGTGGCTGACGGTCGGGACCGGAAGCCCCACGCATCCAAAGCACGTCCGCATGATGCCGTCCTCGCCCTGGACGGTCTCGGGCCAGTCGATCATGAACCCACGCAGCGCGAGCTCGGCGGCGGGCAGAAGGTCCTTCGCCTGCGGCGACGCAAGGCACGGTGCGACTCCGGCGAAGGCGACAAGAACAGCGAGCGTGGAACGCATGGGATGATCCTCCTAGGGTGACCTGAGGAAGGTTCCGGGCCGGAGAATGGGCTTCCTGCGGTGGGGCCTGTGGCGGATCGCGTCGGCGCTGTAGAATAGAGCGCGGGCGGAGGCCATTGGCGGGCATGAGGCGACGGGCAATGATGCGGTGGGAGGACCATGCAGCATCCCTACAGCATGACCGACTCGGAGACGCGGGACTGCATTGCCGAGATGGTGCGCCGCGTCGTGCTCGAGTTCGACCCGCTCAAGGTGATCCTCTTCGGCTCACATGCCCGAGGCGAGGCTGGGCGCGACAGTGACGTTGACCTACTCGTTGTTCTGCCTGAGGTCGCCAACAAGCGGGATGCCGCCGTGAGGATACGCAGGGCCCTGGCTGACTCTCCCCTTCCCAAGGACATCGTCGTCACCACCCCCGAGGAGATCGAGCGCCGTGGAGATGTCATCGGCACAGTGCTGAGGCCGGCTTTGCGGGAGGGCAGAGTGGTGTATGAGCATCCATGACGCTCGCTCTGAAGCCAAGACCTGGCTGCGCTACGCCGAGGAGGACCTGCGCGCGGCCAAGTGGGCACTACAGGGCGAGGACGTCGCTCCTCGCCACGCGTGCTTCCTCTGCCAGCAGGCCGCGGAGAAGGCCGTGAAGTCCCTGCTGATCATGGCAGGCGTGGACTTCCCGAAGGTCCACGACATTGAGGCCCTCTGCCGCCTCCTGCCCGAGCACTTGGCGCGGCCGATCAGCCTGACGGACCCGTCCAGCCTGACGCAGTGGGCAGTGGAGTCGCGCTACCCCACCGATTCGCTTGAGGCGACGCGCGAGGACGCGAGCGGAGCGCTGGCCCAGGCGGAGGTGCTGGTCGGCCTTGCTGCCGTCGCCCTTGGGACTCCGGAAGATGGCAACACAGGGTGAAAGGGCGTGGCGTTCAGACGGTCGTGCGCGGATCGCGCCCTGCGTGTTGCCAGGGAGCGGGCTTCTCCCTCGCATGTAGCACCGAAGGTGGGCAACGTGGCCATCGCAACAGTTCCCGGCACAGGGCCGATCACCCTACCGCCAGCCATTCGTAGGGCACTTGGCATCGTACCCGGCTCACGCGTCGAGGTCATCCTGAGCGACGGCGCGATCCTGGTTCGTCCGGTGTGCTCCATCTCGGAGGTCCAGGGAGTCCTTCGCGGTTGCGCCGCCGGGCCGATGGACTGGGCAACGGCGCGGTCCCGGGCGGAGCGGGCGGCGGCTCGAGCGGTCTGCCTGGGCGGGGAGGACGACGGGGACGGGTGAACGCGTGGTCGGGGCCCAGGCCAGAAGATGAGCGGCGCCTGGCCAGCGAGTGGCGCACCGGCCACTTGACTTGAGTACGCGCCCGACGGACAATGCGTCTAATACACCGCCATGAGATGCCCTAGGGCCTCATGCAATCGTCTGCCGGGCCCTCCGGGGTCCGCAAGGCACCGCCGGGGACCTCCGCCAGGAGGTCCCCGCATGGTGTTGGGTGGGAGCATGTCGATGGGTCAGCGGGCTCGGCTCTTCATTGATCTCAAGACCTTGGGGTGTTCACCAGACGCCGGCTTCACGCTGGGCAGGACGCCGTCGAGACGCCAAAGGGGAAGCATGAGCGAGTGGGTTGCGAGCGGGTGACCAGAGCTCGCGAGGATGCCGAAGCCGGCTGGGAGGAGGCGCTGGGGTGACTCACGCGGAGCGTCAGACGCTGCATCAGGCAAGGGTCTGGATCGAGGACTGGCTCCTCGGTGACGTACGCACCTTCCTGCTGGGGATGGAGACCAAACGTCGCGAGGGGATCCAAACCTATCAGGGCGCGTCTCTCGGAGCAGGCAACCTGTCTGTGCCCATCCTGCTGAGCACCGCTACGGAGTTGCTGGCCGCACTGTATAGTGGGAGCACCCAGTACAGCAGTGGCGCCTACAACGCTGCGGACAACGTAGCGTGCTTCGTCAAGGCCTACTGGCCGGCGCACTACCACCGAATCGCCCATCTCCTGTGGGATGGGATGAGGAACGGGCTGACGCATACCTTGTCCGCGAAGTGGTTCAGGTCAGGTGGTGGGAGGCTAGACGTTCAGTTCTCGGTCGAAGCGGAGTCGGTAGTGCAGTGGCGCGGAGCAGACCACGTCGGCCTGGTGCTGTCGGTCCACGAGCTCTACAAGATCGTGGACGAGTCCGCTCGCGCTTACCTGAGCGACCTGCGGAACGATGCCGAGCTCTGGACGCGCTTCCACCGGGCCTTCCACGAGTTCGTCGGGTACCGTAGGGACGTCTCCGGCGATAAGCACAAGAGCGAGGAGCTCAACTGGCTAATGTCGCAGTGCCGGCCGGGGAAGGAGGTCGTCCTCACGACGGGCGCTGGCCGGCCGTTGCCCGGGGGCCTGTTGACCGTCACCTCATCACCGGTGACGGGAACGACTCAGGAGGCTCCGACCATGGTTGTCCCAACCGCTGTTGTTAGCGGAGGCGACGCGTTGGCCGTCGATGGACCATCCGACCGTGACGCTGTGGATCCAGCGCGTGGTAGTGCCTCTTGAGCCCGGCGGAAGCCCCGTAGGGTGGGGGCGGGTATGGGGCACCGCCAACCGGGTACCGTCCCTGTGCCCCGACAGGAGACCGTCATGAATCCACGCCCGGACCTGCTGGACACACACTCGCCCGAGGGGCTGGAAGTCGTGCAGCTCACGACCGAGGGGGGCGTGCCGTCGAGCCATATCTACATGGAGGCGCAGATCTTCACGCCTGACTCGCGGCGCTTGGTCCTGCAGCGCTCAGGGCATGCCCACGGTTCCGACCCGCACGACCCCGAACACCGCTTCGTGCTCTGCGATCTCGACAACGGTGCCGAGATAGCGCCCTTGACCAGCGAACTGGGGACGACAGGGCCGAGCGTGAGCCCTGATGGAGCCTGGCTCTACTACCTCGTCGATGAGACCGAGCCCGACGGAGGGCGCCTGACACTGAAGCGCGTTCGGCTGGACGGCACAGGCCGCGAGACGCTCGTCGTGATCGACCACCCGGTTCGCGGCGCCTCGCGTAGGCCGAGCCTGCCGTACCCGCTCTCCACGATCACCTCCGACGGCGAGCGACTCGCGACCGCCGCGTTCTTCGGCAACGGACGCACGGAGCTGGCGCCCTGGGGCTTGCTCGTGTTCGATCTCAGAAGCGGCGACGCCTGGGTGCCGCTCAGCGGGCCGTCGTGGTGCAACATCCACCCTCAGTACAGCCGCTCATCGGCATCACCCGCCAACCGCGACATCCTGGTGCAGGAGAACCACGACTGCGAGTACGACGCTCTTGGCCGGATCACGCTGTTGGTCGGCGGAGTCGGCGCCGACATCCATGTCGTGCGCGACGACGGCGATAGCTTCCGGAACATGCCGTGGGGGCGCGATGGGAACGAGCATTGCCAGGGGCACCAGTGCTGGCGCGGCCGGAGCGAGCGCGCCATCACGAGCACGGTTGCAGTCCTGTCCGGTGAGGCACAGCTCATTGAAGGTGTGGCGGCGCCATATGCGGGCCACGTAGGCATTGCTACGCCCGGCGGCCGGCGCAACGACCTGAGCCGAGACTTCCCGCTGCCGCGCTTCTTCCACTTCGCGACCGACATCGCGGGGGGCCGGCTTATCTCAGACTACCGAGCCGAGGGCGCGCCGGACGCTCTCTACCTCGCTGACCTGCCTGAGGCGGACGACGCGCCGGTCAGCGAGTTCCGGTACCTACTGAGTCCCAGGTGCTCGTGGCTCAAGGACAACCACGTGCACCCGTTCCTCTCACCGGACGGGCAAACGGGCTTCTTCAACTCGGACGAGCTTGGCATTTTGCAGGCGTACGTGGTGCGCGGATGGTGACGCATTGAGGATAGGCCAAAGCACCGCAGGGGCTCTGCTTGCTGCGCGCAGGGAGGCAGGTATGTGCCGAGCAACCGCAGCATAGTGCCCGCGACACCACCGTCGTCGCCTGATCGGAGCCCCACAATGCGCGATCTCGCACTCGTCGTACTCGTCCTTGCAGCACCCGCCCTTGGCGGCGACTTGGTGCGCAACCCGGGCTTTGAGGAAGGCAGTGGCAGCCCGTCGGGGTGGTACCTCGGCATGGAGGGACGCGGCGCCGGCTCGGCGACGTGGAGCGAGGATGCGCCCCATTCCGGAGGCCGGTGCGTGCGCCTCGAGATGGCCGAGGCGGGCGACTACTGGATGGCCAGGCAGACCTACCCCGCCAGGAGCGCCACGCCCGGCAAGCGCTACCTCATCGGCGGCTGGTATCGCGGCACCGAGGCCGTCGCTCACCCGTGCGTGTACTTCGTCGACGCGTCCGGGCGCGTCATGTCCGCGTGGGAGACGGCCCTGCCGGCGCGCGAAGAGTGGACGCGCTTTGAGTTCACGTTCGCCGCGCCGCCCGGCACCGACAGGCTGGAGCTGCAGCTTCGCGCGCAGGGCGTGAAGGGCGTTTGCTGGTTCGACGACGTGTCGCTCACCGATGCGGACGCACGCATCGCCGAGGAGGAGAAGACTGTCGCCCCTCTGCTCGCTCAGGCCTCCGACCCCGACATGCTCTGGGCGATCGTGAGCAGCGACGGCCGCGCCGAGTTCGAGCTCGTGGGCTGCCCGTCCGCGCAGGTGTCGTGGGCAGTGATCGGCGGACGAGGGTGCGCTCTGCGCGTGGAGTGGGCGGACGGCACGAACACCGACGTAGCCCTAGTCCCGAGGAACGCGGCGCTCCGGTTCCGGCGCGTGGGCCTTCCGCCTGGCGTCGCGAGGATCGTCGCCTCCGTAGATGACCAGTCGTCTTTGATGCTCGTCGGACTCAAGGTCGATGCACAGGTGGCGGAGTCCCTCGCGAGAGTCACTGCGCAAGGCCTGCCCATTGGCGCTTTGGGCGAGCCGCTGCCGGCGAGCACGCGGGTGCTCGAGGAGTCGGCCGCGCGCGTTCGAGAGCTGAGGGAGCGGAACCGCGACTCCCTGCTGCGGAAGGCACTCGGTGCTCGCCCGGGCCGGGCCGCGGCGCGGGTGTGCAGCGCCTGGCGGAACCTCGACAGCGACGAGTGGCTTCGGTGGGCTCTCGCCGACGGAGAGCCGGCGCCGGTGCCGGCGGGCGCGCGCGATGAGTGTGTCTCGCTGCAGGTGCTGTTCGCCCCCGACAGCCGGCCGGGCACCTTGACCGCACACGTGTCGGACCTTGCAGGGCCGGACGCGGCGCGCATCCTCGCAAGCGCCTGCCAGGTGCGGATGCTGGGCTACGTGCCGATCGAAGGCCGGTGGCTGCCCGATCCGCTCTTCGAGGACCAGCCGTTCGTGCCCCCGCAGCACGGCCCGATCGTCTTCCGGATCACGGTTCACATCCCGCGCTACGCGGTGGCGGGAACCTACCGGGGCGCCATCGAGATGCGCGCCGACTCGGGGCCGTCAGTGTTCGCGGACTTCGGCCTGCGCGTGTGGCCGTTCACCTTGCCCGAGCAGCCGCGGCTCAACTCAAGCTTCTGGCTCTTCCGCGGGCAGATCAACAGGTACTTCGGGCTCACGGGCGACGTGCCTATGGAGGACTACTACCCGTACATCGACCTCGCGACCTCACACCGGCTCTCGCCGATCGATGTGGTCGAGGGCCCGACCGTGCCGATAGTGCGCGTGTTCCGCGAGCCTGACGGCCGCCTGACGTACGACTTCACGCAGTGGGACGAGTACCTCGACCGGCTGGAGCTGGGCCGCGCGAACACGATCCACCTCGGCTTCACACACTGGATGGCCCATTACTTCAGCGGGAGCGCGCCCGAGGTCATCGACCGCGTTACGATGCGGCCGGTGGAGATCGGCTACGCCTTCGGGAGCTCCGAGCACCTCGACGCGCTCGCGGCCTACTTGCGGGCGGCGCTCGAGCATGCCCGCGAGCGCGGCCACAAGGCGATGGTGTACATCCAGCCGTGGGACGAGCCGGGCGGCGAGGGGCTCGCGAACTCGACGCTTGTCCTGAAGGGGCTCGCGGACCGCCTGCCGGAAGTGCCGCGCCTGATGACGGCGGTAGTGCCGAGCACCTACGGCGGCAAGTTCGCGGAGGCGGTGAACCTGTGGTGTCCGCTCACGCCGAGCCTGCCCGACCCGGACTTCGGCTCCATGCGTGAGCGCGGCGACACAACGTGGGCCTACGTCTGCTGTGGACCTGGCGCGCCCTATGCGAACCTGTTCACGAACTGGAAGGTCGCCGAGATGCGGGCGCTGTTCTGGCAGCTTAGGCAGCAGCGCGCGAGAGGGCTGCTCTATTGGGGCCTGAACTACTGGCTGAGCTGGGAGCAGCCCATACCGAGCCCCCGGTTCCCGGATGCCGACTGGACATCGAACACCATCAACGGCGATGGGTACTCCATCTACCCCGGGCGCGAGGTGAGCCGCCCGCTCAGCTCTATGCGGCTGGAGACCATCCGCGACGGGATCGAGGACTACGACCTGCTGTGCCTGCTCGAGGACACCGTGCGCGGCCATCCAAGCGCCGACCCGCGCGATCTCGCGCTCGCGCAGGAGGTGCTCAGCGTCCGCCCGCGGGTGTCGAAGTCCCTCACCGAGTTCGACCGCGACGGCGCGGCCATCGACGCCGAGCGCGAGGTTATCGCCAGGCTCATCATGCGGCTACGGGGGCAGGGCAACTGAGGGCGTTCATTCGGGCTTCTTGCTGATCGTCAGCCATTCGCCTATCATGGTCCCAGGAGGCGATGAGTGTGCCAACTGCCACAGTGTCGGAAAAGGGCCAGGTTACCATACCTTCGGCCATTCGCAAGAAGGCGGGCATAGGCCCCCGTTCCCGTGTCGCCGTAACGCTAAGCGAACAGGGAATTGTCTTGCGGCCGGTTCGGTCGATCTCGGACGTCCTCGGGATCTTCAAGGATTGCACTGGGGGTAAGCCCATGGACTGGGAGAAGGCCCGGGAGGAGATGGAGATAGCGGTCGCCGAGCAGGTGGCTCATGAGTAGCAGGCCGGCGCATTGCGTGATCGATGCTAACGTCATCCTGCGAGGCTTACTCCTGGACAGCAAGGAGCTGTCGGGGATGGCGATGGGGATTCTCAAGGCAGTCGAGGAGGGGCGCGTCGCCGTGTGTTGCGACCCCGTGACGCTGGCGGAGGTGGTCTGGGTCCTGTGGAGGTGCTACAGCAGATCCAGGCAGGACATCGCGTCCGCACTCGAACCGATAGTACGGGCCGAGTGCTTCCACATGACGGAAAAGGACCGCTACCTGCGCGCGCTAGAGCTCTACGGCACGACAGTGGAGCACTTCGGCGATGCGTGCGTGTGCGCGGCTGCCCTCGAGGAGTGCGAGGGCAGGCTGTACTCCTTCGACCGCAAGCTCTCGTCCGTGCCCGGAGTCAAGCGCGCGGAGCACGTTGGGGCCGACACCGGACAGGACTAGAGCCGCGGGTGCCGGAGCTCTCGCCTGGCTTGGGCCTCGCCCGCGGTCGTGAGGCGTAGGCCACGACAGGTCGTTTGCGCTGTCCCCATGAACCGTCCTGTTGCTTGTGTACCTTCACCGTACGTCGATGCCTGCGGGTGACAGTGCCCTGGTTGGAGGATGGACATGGGTATCACGCGCGAAGACGTGACTCACGTCGCGAAGCTCGCCAGGCTCGCTATGACCGAGGACGAGCTCGCGGCTATGGAGCGGCACTTCGAGGCGATCCTCGAGCACTTCGCACGGCTCGCGGAGATCGACACGACGGATGTGCCGCCGACGTTCCACCCACTGCCTCGGGTGAACGTCCTCCGCGACGACGCGGCGACGGCACCCATCGACCGCGAGGCCGCGCTGCGGAACGCTCCCGCGGCGGACGACGAGTGCTTCCTAGTGCCGCAGATCATGGAGGATGAGTGATGGCGACCGCTGGCACCTCGGCGGAGCTGCTCAGGCTGCCGGCGCATGAGCTGGCGGGCAAGCTCGCCGCGCGCGAGGTCTCGTCCGCGGAACTCACGGACGCGGTACTTGCCGAGATCGAGCGGCTGGACCCGAGCGTGAGAGCTTTCCTAACGTTGACACCGGAGCTCGCCCGCGACGCCGCGAGGGCGGTGGACGTTGCTCGCGGCCGCGGCGACGCGCTCGCTGCGCTGGCCGGCATCCCGATCGCGGTAAAGGACAACATCTGCGTCGAGGGAGTGCGGTGCACGTGCGCCTCCCGGATTCTGGAGAGCTACGTCGCTATCTACGATGCCACCGCGACGACGCGGCTGAAGTCGGCGGGCCTGCCGATCGTCGGTAAGACGAACCTCGATGAGTTCGCGATGGGCTCGTCGACCGAAAACTCCGGCTTCTTCACATCGCGCAACCCGTGGGACCTAGCGCGTGTGCCCGGCGGCTCCTCGGGCGGATCAGTAGCCGCGGTGGCCGCGCGAATGGTCCCAGTGTCGCTGGGGTCTGACACTGGTGGGTCGATCAGGCAGCCTGCGGCGCTATGCGGCGTCAGCGGACTCAAGCCCACCTACGGCCGGGTCTCGCGCTTCGGCCTCGTCGCCTACGGGTCATCGCTCGATCAGATCGGCCCTGTCGCGCGCGATGTGCGCGACATAGCGCTCCTGCTCAGCTTACTGGCAGGCGAGGACCCGCGCGACACCACGTCCGCCGACGCCCCCGTGCCGGACTACTCCGCCGCGCTGACCGGCGATGTGAAGGGCCTCCGTGTCGGCCTGGTGCAGGAACTCATGGGCGAAGGCATTGCCCTGGAGGTCGCCGAGTCGGTGGAGTCGGCCGCGGAGACGTTCCGGTCGCTGGGCGCTACCGTGGGGACGGCGCGCCTGCCGCACGTGTCGTACGCGCTGCCGGTGTACTATCTCATCGCGCCCGCGGAGGCGAGCTCGAACCTTGCTCGGTACGACGGGGTGCGCTACGGCCACAGAACGACCGCGCGGTTCGCCGATCACATCGACATGTACTCGAAATCCCGTGCGGAGGGCTTCGGCGCCGAGGTGAAGCGCAGGATCATGGTGGGTACCTACGCCCTCTCTGCCGGCTACTACGACGCCTACTACCTGAAGGCGCAGAAGGTGCGGACACTCATAAGGCGCGACTTCGAGGCGGCGCTTGAGGAGTTCGACGTGCTGCTTTCCCCAACATCCCCGACCGTTGCCTTCCGGATCGGGGAGCTCATAGATGACCCGATCGCGATGTACAAGGCCGACATCTGCACCCTCACAATCAACCTCGCCGGCGTTCCGGGGCTGTCCGTCCCCTGCGGTTTCTCACCGGAGGGCCTGCCTATCGGCCTGCAGCTCATCGGCCGCGCCTTCGACGAGGAGACGATCCTCCGCGCCGGCGACGCCTTCCAGCGGGTGACGGACTTCCACATGCGGGCACCGGAGGTGGCACTGTGACAGCAAGTGCGCCCGGTGCCGAGGTGGTGTCGACGCCAACGGGTACGTGGCTGCAATCGGAGCTCGAGGCTTGCTCCTCGCACTTCCTGGTCGCGAGTCCGTTCGTCGGCTCAGGCCTCTCTGCGCTTGTTAGCCCCGTGCGCGCCAGGGCTCGGACTGCAATCATCACGCGGACTGACATCAGAGGTCTCGCCGCTGGCTCGTCCGACCTAGAGACCCTCTGTTCACTCGCCACCCACGGAACTCGCGTCATGGCTCTGGCCGACCTTCATGCCAAGGTCTACGTCATTGATGCCCGCGTGGCGCTCGTGACCTCGGCGAACGCGACGCACAGCGGGCTCTGGCGTAATCTCGAGTGCGGCGTGGCCGTGCGCGAGCCCCGGCTCGTGCGGAAGATCAGGGCCCACGCGATGTCAGGCATGGGAGGACAGCAACCACCGCGCCGGTGGTCGGCCGACGACCTCGCTGCCCTGCGGCCCGTCGTCGACGCATTACGGAGCTCGCTGCCGCCGGAGCTCAAGGTGGCCTCGATCCTCACCGATGCTGCTTCGGCCGTGTCTGAGCCGGTCCCCGGGGCTGTGGTGAGCGCGGTCGGCTCGTCGCTAACCGGTTGGACGGCCCTTGTGTACGAATCGGTTTGCGACATGCGTCGCGACGACTTCACAATCGACGAGGTCTTCGCGGTGTGCGCGGTGCGAGCCGCGCGTCGGTACCCACGGAACCGACACGTTCGAGAGAAGATGCGGCAGCGCTTGCAGGTGCTCCGGGACATGGGTCTGCTGGCGTTTCTGGGGGGTGGCCGGTATGTGCGTCTGCTCCGCTCGGAATAGCTGCGTCGACCACGCGAGCCGCTGTGACAGGAATGGGAGAAAGCGCCCATGACCACCCACCCACTCATCGGACTTGAGGTGCACGCGCAGCTCCTCACCGAGAGCAAGATGTTCTGCGGCTGCCCGACCGCGTTCGGCGCCCCGCCGAACACGCAGGTCTGCCCGGTCTGCACCGCGCAGCCCGGCGTCCTGCCCGTGCCGAACGCGCGCGCAATCGAGATGGTCGTGCGCACCGGGCTCGCGGTGAACTGCGGGATCGCGCGCTCGAGTGTGTTCGCCCGGAAGAACTACTACTACCCCGATCTGCCGAAGAACTACCAGATCAGCCAGTACGAGCTTCCCCTCTGCACGAACGGACACATCGCGATCGACACGCCGGACGGCCCGAAACGCATCGGCATCCGCCGCGTGCACCTCGAGGAAGACACGGGCAAGAACCTCCACACCGGAGAGGGCGGCACGAGCCGGATCGACTTCAACCGGTGCGGCGTGCCTCTCATGGAGATCGTCTCCGAGCCCGATCTCTCCTCCGCGGACGAATGCCGCGCGTACCTCCAGAAGCTCCAGCTCATCCTCCGCTGGATCGGTGTCTGCGACGGCAACATGGAGGAGGGCTCCATGCGGTGCGAGCCCACCGTGAATGTGGTCGAGGAGGGCGGAGACCGCAAGACGGCGCTCGTGGAGATCAAGAACCTCGCGAGCTTCCGCGTCGTGCACCAGGCCGTCGGCTACGAGATAGACCGCCATAGGAAGGCGCTCGCCGATGGCGAGCCGACCCACCGAGAGACCCGGCGGTGGCACGACGCCGACAACCGCACCAGCCCGATGCGTTCAAAGGAAGAGGCCCACGACTACCGCTACTTCCCCGAACCCGACCTTCTCCCGCTCGAGATGACGCCCGAGGCCGTCGAGCGGGTTCGGGCCCAGATGCCCGAGCTGCCGGACGAGATGCGCGGGCGCTTCATCGAGCAGCTCGGCCTCTCGGAATACGACGCCGGCGTCATGACGCAGAGCCGCGAGTTCGCAGCATTCTTCGAGGAAGCCACCTCGGCGGCCGGCGATGCGAAGGCCGTCGCTAACTGGATGCAGTCGGACTTCTCGCGGCTGCTCAACGAGCACACCATGTCGGTCTCTGAGTCTCGCATCACGCCGGGTTCGCTCGCCAGGCTCGTCGCGCTCATCAAGGATGGCACGATCAGCGGGAAGACAGCCAAGGACATCTTCGACGAGATGTTCGCGACCGGCCGATCGCCGGATGAGATCGTCAAGCAGAAGGGCCTGACGCAGATCAGCGACGAGTCCGAGCTCCTGAGGGCGATAGATGAGGTGATCGCCGCCAGCCCGCAGGTTGTGGAATCCTACAAGGCGGGCAAGACCAAAGCCGCGGGCAGTTTGGTGGGGCAGGTCATGAAGGCCACGGGCGGCCGCGCCAACCCGCAGCTTGTGAACCAGCTCCTCACGAAGAGGCTGGAGGAGCTGTAGGGCCGTCCCCTTTCTTCTTCCCAACCGTGGCCACGTAGATGACGAACTGTTCCTCGCCGTCCAGTCCAACCAGGCCGTTCATCTGGGGATCGCCGTACGCCATGATGGCGCAGCACCCGCAGCCGATGCCCTCGGCCGCGAGATAGAGGTTCTGGCACACATGCCCCACGTCGACGTGCATGCCCCTATACGCTCGGTCCTGATACCGCCACACCGAGCGGTAGGGGACGCAGATCCAGATGAACATGACCGCGCTCTCACTGACGAACCTCTGGCCCATGCAGTGCCGGGTGATCGTGTCCGCGATGTCAGGCGTCGATAGGTCCCACGCTACCAGCTTGTGCCCGATCGCGACGTAGCGCCACAGGCCTGGCGGAACTCCCTCGACGCGGTTCACCGAGAGCACGGTCTCGAACGGATGCCTGGCGCCGCCGGAGGGCACGGTCCTCAGCGTTCGGCCCGGACCCACCTCCTGCACGCCCTGAGTCGCCCACAGGAGCCAGGCGAGCTCGTTGAGGGTCAGCGGCGTGTCGGCGTAGGTGCGTACGCTGCGGCGCTGCTCGATGATCGTCCTCAGGTCGGTCGAAGGCACGGTGATCTCTGCGGGCGGAGGAAGCTCGATGGCTGGCGCGCTCTCGTCCCAGTCAAGCTGCAGAGGCGGCTGAGGGAGCCCCTTCTCCTGGTCCGACGGCTCCCTTGGGTCGTCGGGGTAGCCGTACGCGGTCGCTCGCATGAACTGCCGTCCGGCGTTGCCCTGCATGAGAGACGCTCCTTACTCCTGGGGTGACATGTCAGTCTTCACAAGCTCCGCGTACGCGTGGCTGTATCCGAGTCGCTCGCAGAGGGCGAGCATCGGCGAGTTCCAGCAGGCCACGAATGTCCGCATGCGCTCGGCCCCGCGCTCGAGAGCCCACCGGGTGGCCTGGGCCTCGAGCAGGCGCGCGACCCCCTGGCGCCGCCTTCTTGGCACAACGTAGAGCGCGTCGACCATGCCCTCGGGCCGTCTGTCGAGCGGCGAAGTTCGCACGTGGCAGATGACCATCGCGATCGGCACCGCGCCCCGGCGCCCGCTCTCGACGCCCAGCAACACCAGGAAGTCCGTGTCCTCAAGCCAGAAGTCGATCAGCTTGACGGCCTTCTGCAAGGTCTCGTCGGTCGTGCGATAGCCCTCGATCGAGAGGACCCCGATCTCCTCATAGGCCTCCGCGATCCAGCGTACCTCATCCTTGTTGAGTGGTCGGCGTGTGCGCATCGGCCCTCCTCTACAGCGACCTGATGAAAGCCACGGGCATCTCCGGTGGCAGGCCGAACAGTTCCTGAGCGACCACCGCCGCGGCCTGCTCGGGATCGCTGACTCCAGACAGGTCCACAACGCGCCCGTCGGCCACAAGCTGAGTCGGCGGCACCCGAGCGCCGTGATCGCCGTAGTCGACGAGCGACCGGAGCGCGTCGGCTGCCGACCCCACCGTTGAAAGCACCACTCGTGCGTTCTCGCGCACCAGCCTGGCGCGGCCTGCACGGTCCACGACCGCGACGGGCGAGGCCGTCCCGCCCAACAGGCCCCGGAGACCGGCGCGGCGTTGCTCTCCGGTCAACACGAGCAACCCGCCCAGGCGGCCGGCGATGTCCAGGCGGCCGGTCGTGCGGATCGCCTCTCCCAGAGCCCGGCGCGCCGCGTCCACGAGCTGGCCATCCGTGAGGTCGATGTAGCCCTGCGCCGTTCGCGCGTCGAGCTCGGTGGGACCTGTGGCTATGGCGCGGACAGTGGCGGCAGCGCCGTCGACCTCGACCTGCACCTCGACCCGCGCCGGATCGGCGCCCATTCTGACGACTCCCTCGACAGCCTCCCTGCGCACTGCCGCGAGCGCCTCGTCCGTGGCGTTGGGAACCGTCCGCTCGACGACCTCGCGCAGGATGGCGCGGGCGACGCCGATCGCGGAGATCACGTCGGCGTGCTCACATTCGGCCCAGTCGCAACCCAGAGCCTCCGCGACCGAGGGCATCAGCGATCCGCACCCGCCGCCTCCCCCGACCAGCCTGCGCCTAACGCCTGTCAGCTCGGCGGACTCGGCGACCCGCGCCACCGCCGCCGCGCCCTCACGGCCGGCGATGGCGAGCATCTGACGGCAGAACTCCGCTCCCGAGAGGCCGACGAGTCGCCCGGCGACGTCGGCGCCGCGATCCGAGCATTCGCCGTCGAGCGTCCCGCGAGCGCACGTCAGCGTGAAGGCCCACTGCTCCGAGCCGCGAGCGAGGACGACGTACTCGGCCGGATCCCCCTCGGTCGGGGAGACGATCCGGGCCTCGTCGGGGGCGGCGTCCGGGCTGAAGCAGTAGTAGGGCAGACCGGCGATGTGCGCGCTGCGTGGGCCGACACGCGAGAGCTTCCCGCCGCACACCCGGGCCATCGACCCCCCCGCGATAGCGATCGTCTCGACGTCCAGGGTCCGCAGGTGCAACCGGTGCCCCCCGACGATCGCCGTTCGCTCGCGCGGCCTGCCGTCTACGATCGCGGAGATGTCGGTGCTGGTCCCACCCACCTCCACGAACACGCCGTCTGCGAGGCCGAGGTGCACCACGGCCGCCGCGACGCCCGCGGCCGGTCCGGACAGGATAGTCCTCACCGGCCGCCGCGCCACCTCGTCGAGCGTCATGACTCCGCCGTCCGACCGGACGATCATCAGCGGCGCGGTGATCCCCTCCGCTCGCACCGCGGCCTCGGTCGCGCGCGCGGCGGCCATCATCTTCGGCAGGATGGATGCGTTTAGCACCGACGTGCGCGTGCGAGCACGCAGACCTAGGAGCCCTGACACCTCGTGTGTGCCGGTCGCGAGGAGTCCCTGGGCTTGTGCGGCCTCGATGACGGCGATCTCGCCCGATGGGTCGTCCACGGAGAACGCCTCCGCGGCGACCACGACCTCCGCGCCGGCCCGGCCAAGGTCGGCGACCGCCTGCCTTGCCGCGTCAAGCCACGCGTCCGACCTAGCAGGGCCAAGGTCCACGTACCTGTGCGCCACCGGCACGGAGCCTGACGGCAGATCAAGAACCGCGAGGTCGGTGTCGACCTTCGTTTTCGCCCCCTCGAGGCCGCGGCCGAGGGCTACGACGCCCACGCACGCGACGTCCCCCTCCAGCAGCGCGTTCGTCGCCTGGGTGGTCGAGTGCGCGATGAAGCTGATCCGCTCGGGCAGAACGTGGGCCTCGGAGAGCAGCTTCCGAAGCGCATCCGCGATCCCGCGCGCGACGCCCTCCGGGGCACGGTGGGTCGTCGGCACGCGCGCCTTCGCCAGCAGACGCGCGCCCGATGCGTCCAGCGCCACCGCGTGCGTGAACGTTCCTCCGACGTCGATGCCAACGCGAACCGCGGACGCTGTCATGAACACCTCTGCCGCGGCGGCCGCGCAAGGTCGGGCACGTGCGGCGGGAGAAGGTTGGCGCGGCAAGGCCGCTCGCCGAGAGACGGATTCCGAATGGAGCAGCCCACACCTGTTGTAGCTGTCCCTGACGTGCCGAGCCACAACGCGGAGGTGGCGCGCCTGTGGGAGGCCTACGGCCAGGGCACGAACGAGCGCGTGCCGGTGACGGTCGCCTTCGACGAGCAGTTCCTGCTTCCGCTGCAGGGGCGCAGCTTCCGCGGGTACTACACCAACTCCGAGGTCCAGCTCGACGTGCAGCTACGGAACCAGGAGTGGATCCGCACGCATGTCGTTCACGACGCGCCCCTGGGGCTTCCCGACGAGTGGTGGGTCGCGCCGGCGGGCTGGATGCACGAGAACGAGTTCTACGGCGCCGAGGTGCGGCTACAGGACAACGATTACGCCTGGGGACTGCCCATCGAGCTGCCCAAGAGGAAGCTGATCGAGCATCTTCGGGGGCTCGACGCGGAGGAGCGCATCAGGGCGGGGGCATTCTATCGTCACTGGGAGGAGCTGCGCGCCCTAGCGGACGGGCGGGAGCATCTCGGCCGGCCGGTGCGGGTCGTGTCGCCACCTGTGACTTCCACGCACGGTATCTTCACCAAGGCCGCCGAGGTACGTGGTCTCGAGCGCATCTGCATCGATCTTGCTGATGACCCCGCGTTCGTCCACGACCTGCTCGCCGCGGTGACCGACCTGACGATCGAGCGTATCAAGTGCTGGCACCGGCTGGCGGGCTCGGAGACGACGTTCCCAATCGCCGGTGGCTGGGGCATCTGCGATGACAGCCTCACGCTCCTGTCGGAGAAGCACTACGCGGAGTTCGTCCTGCCACAGCACGAGCGCCTCTACAGCGCGATGACCATGGGCCCCAGGTCGATCCACCTCTGTGGACACGTGCAGCACCTGTTCGCCACATTGCACCGCCACCTCGGGATCACCACCTTCGACGGGCCCGGCACGCAGGTTGACCTCGTGAGGATGGTCCGCGACATCGACGCTCCCATCACGATCCAGGCCCAGGTGTCGCACGCGTTTCTGGGCCGCGGGCATGGCGAGATCGAGGCGGCGGTGCGGCACGTGCTCCAGGACGAGGCGAAGCGCCGCGCACGCATGACCCTCATCGGCTACGCGTCTCGCGGGGCGACGATGGACAACCTCCGGTTCTTCTACGAGTGCGCGGTTAGGCACGGGGCGGTGGACCGGGGCTCCGGCCTTCCGTAGGGGCGACGCGTGCGTCGCCCGCCAGGACTGCCGGCGTCGCGCAGGACACCTCATAGGGGCGACCGGCAGCTCGCCGGTCTGAGTCGCGAAGCGACGCCATATGATAGCCTAGGGCGCGAGCCCTAGGTTGGCGGCCCTTCCTTACGTCGAGTCCTGAAGGGACGACATAGAACGCGTCTGTCCCGCCAGCACCAAACCCACCTCCAACAGACGTGAAGGGGTAGGACACGGGAAAGGCGAACTACATAGTAGTGTTTTTGGCGGGAGTGAGGAGGTGGTGACGACGCAGGGCACCCGCAGCGGCCCGCTTGTCTCGTGATTGGAGCGTGGTTGGGTTGAGAGCACTTGGTGTACCCCCCCCCCAGAACTTGTGTTCGCTTTGCGATGGTACTCCTGTCCGGCTGCCTCCGTCAAGCTACGCCTCAGTTTCAGGTAGGCCGCTACGTGGACAACACGTGGTACCAAGCCCAGACCCTCACCGACCTGAGCGGCCCCGTCCAGTTCCGATGTGCCCTTTCTTGGAGTGACCAGCCTCCCACGCGTGTCGTATTCGCCCTCGTGCCGTCGGTGCCCGGTGGCGAGGTGTTGCTGTCCGACGCCACGGAGGGCTTCGCTGAGGGCCAGACGACCGTGTTCATGTCCGCGCCGTTCAGCACACCTCTACGTTGCGATCAGGGGTACCAGGCGATGGCGACCGTGGTGATACCCGATGGCGCTCCCCCGCCGCCGCAA
>Ga0315280_10001076_pt1 | contig 48429 bp, 35 predicted proteins | sample YL17G06_40_MG_FD_203697 | JGI IMG/M metagenome (GOLD analysis project Ga0315280, IMG submission 203697) | Sediment microbial communities from Yellowstone Lake, YNP, Wyoming, USA - YL17G06_40 | ecosystem: Environmental > Aquatic > Freshwater > Lake > Sediment | place: USA: Wyoming | collected... | reverse complement strand
ATGCCCTCCTTGTCGGCTTGAATTATTTCGGACAACTGTAATCCTAGCCAACACCGGCGGGCATTTCAGCTACTTTCTTTCTTTGCACACAGAAATCTGCGCTGGTTTAAGGCCTAGCACCCGCCAGAACCGGGTGGCCGGAAATGAGTAACTCGTTGTTTTATTTCATAATTTTCTTGTCGTTGACCGAAACGGTGAAGTCACCCTCCTTGATGGCTTTCTGGCAAGAAGCATGTACCCAGATAACATGGTCTCCGGGGGAAGGTAGTTTGAATTCCGTTTCAAGATGTAAAGCCGGAAACGGACTGGTTCACTTCAACAACTCCAGGTCGCCCGGTGGAATGTGGACGACCTCGCTCGCGCCGGCTTTGACTCGCGGGAGCTTGTCCCATCGGGCGGCAGCGTCTTTCCATCGCTGCAAGCGGGCCACGTCGAGCAGCGGGTCGCGGGTCTGCTCGCGCCAGTCCTCGAGGGCGGCTTCGAGGCGCCGGCGCGTGGCGGCGTGTGCCGGCTCTTCGGCCAGATTCTTCGTCTCGTCCGGATCGGATTGGAGGTCGAAGAGTTCGACCGGCGCCTGGCGGCCGATTGGAGCGAGATTGAGAAGGAGCTTGTAACGGGCGTCCCGCACCGTGCGCTGCGGCTTAATCATGTCCGGCTCGTGAAAATTCATTTCGGTGAAAAGCAGATCGCGCCACTTCACGGTCTCGCCCCGCAGGAGCGATTGGAGTGGCTGGCCGGCCAAGTCATCTGGCGCGGTGACGCCGGCGGCGCCGAGTATCGTGGGCATGAGATCCAATGCGGAGACCAGTTCGCGGCGCACCTGCCCGACCTTCACCACCCCCGGCCAGCGCGCCAGCAACGGCACGCGTACGCCGGCTTCGTAGCTGGTGGTTTTGCCGCGATTGACCGGCAGGCCGTTGTCGCCGATGAACAGCACGAGCGTGTTTTCCGCGAAACCTGCCGACCGCAACTCGTCGAGCAGCAGACCGACGCCGGCGTCCACGCGCAGGATGGTGTTAGCGATAGTGGCAGTGAGGCGTTTCTTCACTGCGTCGTCATGCGCGTTCAGTGGAAATGGTTCCTGGATGTCGCTGGCACGTAGCGGCTTCTCCGGCACGCCCTCAACCTGGTTGACGTCGGGCGTGTAGGGGCCGTGGGGATCGAAGAAGTTGACGTAGTAGAAAAACGGCTGGCCGGACGCCTTGGCGGACGCAAAGAACTGGCGGCTCTGTTGGGCCACCCAGCGGACGTTGCGGGTCGGGCCGGCGGCCATCTTGTCTTTCTTCGGCATCCAGTCCCACGGGAAATCCGCCACCGGTTCGACGTGGAGCTTGCCGATGATGGCGGTGCGGTAACCGGCGGACTTGAGCAACTTCGGCAAGGTCCTTTGGCCGGGATGCATCCTGAAACCGAGGTGCGCCAGGCCGATCTGCCCGTTCTGATGTGGCCAGCGCCCGGTCAGCAGCGCCGCGCGCGACGGGCTGCACGACGATTGAGCGACGTAGAAATGCTCGAAGCGCACTCCCTCGGCGGCAAACGCGTCGAGCCGCGGCGTGCGGAATCGTTTCTCGCCATAGCACGAAAGCTGGCAACCGAGGTCGTCGGCGGTGATGAGCACAATGTTGGGCTTCGAAGCGGCCTTAGTCGCCGCGCCTTGGACAGTGGATTCCGCACAGCCGACTATTGGCAGCCCCACCAGAGCCGCACTGCCCGCACACGCTCCGGCCAGCTTCAGTAAGTCACGTCGTGTGGTCATGGTTCTGTTCCTCTCCGCGGGTAGTCCCAGTTCATGGGATGCGTTGAATAGAATCCGTTGCGCCGACAGCGTGACGGGCCCTGGCCCCAGGACTGCGCCGGCGATGCCGCACTGGCGCGGCAAGTAGTTGCCGATGAGCGCAATGCGCCTGATCATTGAACTGGTTGAGCTGTGTTTCATGATGAACATCTCCTTCTGGCAACCACTACTGCCCTTTTTCGTTACCTCTTGGCCGATTAACGCAAAGAGGCGGTTGCTGTAGTGAGCGCCTTTGCCATACCCGGAAAAGATTGGGGCCGAGTCTTTTCTGTGTGGAAGGTGAGCCAGCAGTGATTACATCGTCAAGCATTATACCAGACGGCTAGGGTTAATCTTAACCCGGTCTCCTTGCTCAATTTGCTGAGATAGATTCAATCAGTACACGACATTGTCTGAGATGTCGTATTTGGAGTATCTGTGCCCCCTGCGAAGCGCGCGCCCAACAGTCGGCTGCACGCGGTTGTTAGGCGCGAGCCTTTTTGAAATAGCCATAACATGATCGCGTTTCAAACAATTGGTATAAGCCAGATCTCATGCTTTTAGAGGGTTCTTTATCTGTGTTGTTCAAGCCACTCAAGAATGGCGCAAACACTGCCAGTGGCCAGGGCAATGCTCGTATCCGCCGCACCGTAATACAGGTGGATGGTGTCGCCATCGGGAGCAATGGTGTGGCCGCACGGAAAGACGACGTTGTCCACATCCCCGCGCCGCTCGTAGGGTTCTTCCGGGCCAAAGATCCACTCGTTGCTGCGTTTAAGGCAACGCTCTGGTGTATGCAAATCAAATAGAGCCAGTCCTAGCCGGTAAAGGTGGCCAGCCGCTGTCTGCCGGGCACCGTGGTAAATCACCAGCCAACCCTGCGCGGTTTCAATGGGCGGGGTCGAGAGGCCGATCTTGTTGGCATCCCACCAGCCACCACCCCGGGCTTCCAGCATCAGCTTGTGGCTGCCCCAGTGGCGCAGGTCGGGCGAATAGGACATCCACATGTGCGCGCCGAGAGCACTGACCGGGCGATGGATCATCGCCCAATTGCCGCCAATCCGATGCGGAAACAGGGCCGCATCCTTATCTTCCGGCGGCATGATCATGCCATAGCGCTCGAAGGAGGAGAAATCTTCCGTGAGCGCCAGGGCGACTCCCGGGCCGCCGCGCGTGTAGGCGGTGTAGACGACGGCATACTTGCTTGATTCGGGGACGTAGGTGATGCGTGGATCTTCAATACCCCACAGCTCTTCCGGGAAGTGCTCCGGATCGGCCAAGAGGGTGGGCCGGGGGTCAATCTGCCAGCTATCCACACCATTGGCGGAGCGGGCGACACAAAAGTGGGAATGCCCGCGCCGATCCTCCACGCGACCCAAGAGCAGGGTGGTTCCATCGGATAGCAACGTGGCGCCCGGGTTAAACACGCTATTGACCGGATAAGGCCAATTGGCGGCGGTCAGGATAGGATTGAGCTTATGACGGCGAAAAAGTTCGGGGTATTGATTGTTCATTGAGATCGTGCCTCCACAGAAGGGTATTCTCGGCCAGACGCAGCTCCAGCAGGGATTGGAGAAAGGCGAGCGTAGACTCTGCACCCTGATTTTCGTTCGGGCGGTCGGGATGTAGACCGTCTCGAGAACCGCCCGTTGTCGGGTCGTAGATGGGCAGGTTCAGGTCGTTGCGACCGAGGAACCACTCGAAGGCTCGTCGGGCTTCCTTGCGCCAGCGCTGGTCTCCGGTGATTTGGTAGGCTTCCAGGCAGGCGGAGACCATGGCTTGCGCCTCCACCGGCTGTTGATCGAACCGGGCCCGCTTACCGCCCTGCTGAAAAAAGCCGTTGGATCCGATCGGAACAAAATGCCCTCCCTCTGCGTCAGCGCGCTGCAAGTCGGCTAGCCAACGGAGCGACTCCAGCCCGGCCTCGGTCATGGCGCCGTTCGGTATCGATCGGCCGCACATGAGCAAGGCATGCGGCAGCGCGGCGTTGCAATAGGTCAGCACGTCTTCGTACCAGCGCCATTCGTCCGAGCGGTGGCTTTGATACAACGTCAGCAGCCGCTCGGCCAATTCCTCCCGCACTTGACTGGCCCAGCGGTCACCGGCAAATCGCTGCAGGTATTCGTGGATGCCGATGAGCGCGAAAGCCCAGGCCCGTGGGCTGGTCGCGTCGAGAATGGCGGGCAGGGCCTGCTCGAACAACCGGCCAGCCATACTCCGAAGGGCCGGCGTGTTAGAACGGCCCAACACGGTCCCCAGCGCCCACAACGTGCGGCCGTGGCTGTCGTCGGAGCCGCCATCTTCCAACCAGTGACGCTGGTAATCCATAAAGTTGCGAAAGCGCCTGGTTTGCGTATTGAAGGCATACCAGATAAAGGCGAGAGAACGGGACGCCAGTTCGAAGGCCTCTTTATTGCCCAGCGCCTCCAGGAGCGAACTCACCATCAGTGCGCGGGCATTGTCGTCAGTGGTGTAACCTTCGCGATAGTTGGGTACCGTGAAAATCGCGTGTTGTAGTATGCCGGTCTCATCCGTCAGATGGCGCAGATGATCCAGTTTGAGAGGGGGAAGCTCGCCCGGACGTTTGTCCAATGATTTAACCGCGAAGTCGGGGGGAATGAAGTGACGGCGTTTGGTGCGAGCGCGTTCAAAACTCTCCATGTAGCGGCGCGCCACCTGCGGCCAGATCATCTCCCGCCCAAATAGATAGGCTCGCTTGCGCATGGCGTGACGCTTGGCCTCGTTGTCCAACAGGTCAATCACTTGCTCGGCTAGTGCCGCCGGATCACGGAACGGCACCAGCGCTCCCCGTCCTTCGGCCAGCATCTCTTCTGCATACCAATACGGTGTCGAAATCACAGCCTTGCCCGCCCCCAGGGTGTAGGCCAATGTGCCAGAGGTGATCTGCGCTGCGTTGAGATAAGGCGTGATGTAAATATCTGCCGCGCTGATGAACTCGACGAGTTCCTCCATGCTAACAAATCGGTTGTAGAAGATCACCTGTCCTTCCACGCCTTTCTCCTGAGCGATCCATTGCAGGGACAGCCGATACGTTTCGCCTTCGAGCCGCTTGACGTGAGGATGGGTCACGCCGAGGATGATGTACACCACGTTTGGATGGCGGGCCAAGATGGCGGGCAAGGCGGCGATGACATTTTCGACCCCTTTGTTCGCCGAGAGCAATCCAAAGCTGAGTAAGACGATCTTGCCCTCGACTCCAAACAGGTCTTTGTGAAAACTCGGGTCTACAAAGGGCACATCAGGGATGCCGTGGGGGATCAGATCAATCTTCTCCGGCAGCACACCATAGACCTCGCGCAAGAATTCCGCGCCGCGCTCACTCATGACAACCAACCGATCGGACAGGGTCGCGACTTCTTCTATCACCCGCCGCTGATCGGCGTCGGGGTCGTGCAAAATGGTGTGCAAGGTCGTGACGATGGGCATGCGCAATTCGCGTAAGAGGGCCAGGATGTGACTGCCTGCCCGCCCGCCGAAGATGGCATACTCGTGTTGCAGGCACACCAGGTCCACGTTGTTGATGTTCAGGAAGTCGGCGGCGCGGCGATACGAGTCAATATCCTTCTCCGTTAGTTCAAATCGAATGCGGGTCGGATAGGCGTAGCCAGCCTCGAGGTCGTTGACGGGCAGGGCAATACACGATGTTCCACCGTATTCGGCAGCGATGGCCTCACACAAACGGGTGGTGAACGTGGCGATGCCGCACTGGCGCGGCAAGTAGTTGCCGATGAACGCAATGCGGCTGATCATTGAATTGGTTGAGCTGTGTTTCATGATGAACATCTCCTTCTGGCAACCACTACTCCCCTTTTTCGTTACCTCTTGGCGGGTCATGACCACGGGCAGGCGCTTGGGCTTTCCGGCGCGGATCACTTCGCCCAGGTCGCCGATCTCGCGTCCAAGCACGTGCCAATAATAGGAACAGGAGCGCGGAAAGGGCCTGGTTCTGCGTCGAGGCGCTGACCTTCTCCTTGACGGCCAAATGGGTCAGGAAGGCGTTGATCTCCAGCTCGGCCATCTCCGCCGGGTGGCGGACGTTGTGGAAGAAGATGAACCGCTTGACCCAGTGGCAATAGGTCTGTTCGGTTCGGCCCGCCTGAGGCGGGTAATGACGCGACCGCAGAGATTGGCGGAGCTGATCGAGCAGCTTCGGTCGGGCAGCGCTCGCTGGCACCGAGGCCGCTGTGCGGTCGCCTATCTGCTCACGCAAAGTTCTCGCAACGATCCCTGCCACCTCGCTTCTCGCTCATGGGAGTCGGTTGCAGTTTCCCGAAAGCCTTGCAGCGCGTCAAGGGAATTGCGAAGCGCGCCGCGAACAAACCCAGAACAGACAATTCGGCCATTGCAACCGAGACTGCGGGTTTTCCTTCTTGAGAACGGCCATCTGCCGGCGTGATGATAGGATCTCGAACACAAGATAGGCCACCCATGGAGAACCGCGAAGCGTCCCAGAGAAGAAGGAGAAACCGATGAGACCGTATTGGCATCTTTCGCTCGCAATTGTAACATGCCTCTTGCCGACAGGGATTCCAGGAGAGTGTCAGGCCCAGTCGGCCGTCTCCTTGCCGAAAGGTGTGAAGGCCGTTTGGGACATCGCTAAGGCATACCGCGAAGCCACACCCACACGCGAGCGCATCTGCCTCAACGGCCTGTGGCGCTGGCAGCCGGCCAGCGACGTTGCGGACGCAGCGCCCGAGGACAAGTGGGGCTATTTCAAGGTCCCCGGGTGCTGGCCGGGAATCACCGACTACATGCAGAAGGACTGTCAGACGGTCCATGCTCATCCGAGCTGGAAGGGCGAAAACCTGCGCAACATCGCCGCGGCCTGGTATCAGAGGGAGATCACGGTTCCCGCGGAATGGTCCGGCCGCCGCATCGCTGTGTATGCGGAATACCTGAACTCCTATGCGGCCGTGTACGTGGACGGCAAGAAGGCGGGCGAAATGCGGCTCCCGGGAGGCGAGGCGGATCTCACGTCGGTGTGCCGCCCGGGCGGCAGGCACGTTCTCACCATGCTCGTCGTAGCCATGCCGCTGAAGGGCGTCATGCTCTCGTACAACGACACCGCCTCGGCCAGAGAGGTGAAAGGCTCGGTGGCGCGGCGCGGCCTGTGCGGCGACGTTTACCTCGTCGGCGCGCCTCCAGGCGCGCGCATTGCCGACGTGAAGGTCGCCACGTCGGTGCGCAAGTGGGAGATCACGTTCGATGTCGCGCTGCACAGTCTCGACGCGGGAGGACAGTATGCCCTCCGCGCCGACATCAGGGACAATGGCCGTAACGTTGGGGAATTCACAAGCAAGCCATTCACAGCGGGCGACCTCAAGGACGGCCGCATCGCGTTTGCCGAAAAATGGAAGCCCGAAAAGCTCTGGGACGTCCATACGCCTCAGAACATGTATGGTCTTCAGGTCTCCCTCCTGGACGCCGCCGGCAAGGCGCTGGACACCGCCCACACCGTGCGATTCGGATTCCGCGAGTTCTGGATTGAGGGCCGCGACTTCTACCTGAACGGCACGCGCATATTCCTTTCCGCCATCCCTTTCGACAATGCTCAGGTCGGGGCCGCGCTGGCGACCTACGAGGGCGCCCGGGAGAGCATGTTGCGCCTCAAGAGCTTCGGAATCAACTTTGTTTACACGCACAACTACGGCTGCGAGCCGGGCTCGCACCTCAGTTTCGCGGAGATCCTGAGGGCCGCCGACGACATGGGGATGCTCATCTCCTTGTCCCAGCCGCATTTCAGCCACTACGACTGGAAGGCGCCCGACGCCGACCAGAACAACGGCTATGCCCGCCACGCGGAATTCTACGTGCGCGCGGCGCAGAACCATCCGTCGGTCGTGACGTACTCCATGAGCCATAACGCGACCGGCTACAACGAAGATATGAATCCGGACATGATTGACGGCATCCATGATCCCCGCGACCAATGGGCCTTGAACAACTCCAAACTCGCGTTGCGGGCGGAAGCGATCGTGAAACGCCTCGACCCAAGCCGCATCGTCTATCACCACGCTTCGGGCAACCTTGGCTCGATGCATCCGATCAATTTCTACCCAAACTTCGTTCCGATCCAGGAAATGTCCGACTGGTTCGAGCACTGGGCCACGCAGGGCGTGAAGCCGGTGTTCGTGTGCGAATACGGCGCGCCGTTCACCTGGGACTGGACGATGTACCGCGGGTGGTACAAGGGAGAACGGTCCTTTGGGAACGCGAAGGTTCCGTGGGAGTTCTGCTTCGCCGAGTGGAATTCGCAGTTCCTCGGAGACCGGGCCTTCCAGATCAGCGAAATGGAGAAAGCGAATCTGCGCTGGGAAAGCAAGCAGTTCCGCGCCGGCAGACTCTGGTATCGCTGGGACTATCCCTACGAAGTAGGTTCGAGGCTCTTCGATGATCGGCACGCGGTGTTTGCCATGTACCTCACGGACAACTGGCGCGCCTTCCGCACCTGGGGAATGTCGGCGAACTCTCCATGGGAACACGGCCACTTCTGGACGGTGCGCGACGGCGTTGACAAAGGCCGCAAGGCGCTCCCCGTGGATTGGGAGAACTTGCAGCGGCCAGGGTTCAGCGCGGATTACATCGAGGGGCGGTACGAGCGGATGGATTTGGCCTTCGAGCGCTCGGACTGGACCCCCACGCCGGCGGCGCAGGCGTTGATTCGCAATAACCAGCCGCTCCTGGCCTACATCGGCGGCAAGCGCGACCGCTTCACGAGCAAGGACCACAATTTCTGCCCGGGCGAGCCGGTCGAGAAACAGCTCATCCTCATCAACAACTCTCGCGAGACCGTGACGTGCGACTGCGAGTGGTCGTTCGGCCTGCCCCAAGCGGTCGCGGGGAGCAAGAAAGTCAGCGTGCCGACGGGCGAACAGGAACGTATTCCGCTGCGCTTCGATCTCCCGGCCCAACTGGCGCCCGGCAAGTACGAACTCAGAGCCACCGTCAAGTTCGGGGACGGCGAGACCCAAAAGGATGCCTTTACTGTTCATGTTCTGCCACGCACGCCGCCCCTCAAGCCGAACAGCAGGGTCGCCCTCTTCGATCCCAAAGGCGAGACCGGCGGGTGGCTCAATGGTATGGGCATCGAATGCCAGACCGTGGACGCAAGCGCGGATTTGTCCGCATACGATATTCTCATCGTGGGCAAGGCGGCGCTGACGGCCGATGGGCCGGGACCGGACGTGAGCCGCGTGCGCGAGGGGCTGAAGGTGATCGTGTTCGAGCAGACCTCAGAAGTTCTGGAAAAGCGATTCGGCTTCCGCGTGGAGGAGTACGGCCTGCGGCAGGTTTTCATGCGGGTGCCCGACCATCCGATTCTGCTCGGGCTCGACGCGGAGAACCTGCGCGACTGGCGCGGCGAGGCGACGATTCTTCCGTCTCGCCTGAAGTATGAGCTGAGCCGCCGTTACAACGGCGCGCCGGCGGTCAAGTGGTGCGATCTCGAAGTGACGCGGCTGTGGCGCTGCGGATGCCGAGGCAACGTTGCCTCCGTCCTTATCGAGAAACCCGCGCGCGGGGACTTCCTGCCGATCGTGGACGGCGGTTTCAGCCTCCAATACAGCCCACTCCTGGAGTACCGCGAAGGCAAGGGGATGATTCTGTTCTGCCAGATGGACGTAACGGGACGCACGGAGAGCGATCCGGCGGCGGAGCGGCTAGCCCGGAACATCCTCCAATACATGTCGGCCTGGAAGCCGGCGTCGAGCCGGAAAGCCGTCTATGTCGGCGATCCCGCTGGGAAGAATTATCTGGAATCCGCAGGCGTTTCCCTTGGTTCCTACGAGGGTGGGAATCTGTCGGCCGACCAAGTCCTCGTTGTAGGCCCCGGAGGCGGGCGAAATCTGTTCGCAAACGCCGCGGCCATCGCCGACCATCTCAAGGCGGGCGGACACTTGTTGGCAATCGGGCTTGACGAACAGAATGCGAATGCGTTCCTGCCGTTCAAAGTTCGCATGAGGAAGGAGGAACACATTGCCGCCTACTTCGAGCCGTTTGGGATCAACTCGCTTCTAACGGGGATTGGCCCGGCGGACGTTCACAACCGCGACCCGCGCCAACTGCCACTGGTGTCCGGAGGCGCGTCCGTCGTCGGCGATGGAGTTCTTGCCAGTGCGGAAAACGCCAACGTCGTCTTTTGCCAGCTCGCGCCCTGGCAGTTCGACTACAAGCAACAGTATAATCTCAAGCGGACCTACCGGCGCGCCTCGTTCCTCGTGACCCGCCTGCTGGCCAACATGGGAGCCGCCGGGTCCACGCCGTTGCTGTCGCGATTTCACAGTCCCGTGGACGCCGCCAAATCGGAGAAGCGGTGGCTGGACGGCCTCTACCTCGACGCACCGGAAGAGATGGACGATCCCTACCGTTTCTTCCGCTGGTGAACAAGGGAGTCGTCCTTAAGGATGACCGGGGTATGGGCGCATCCCGCGATTTCGGGAGAAGCACCCTGCCACAGCTAGGGACAGAACCGTTGCTTGACACAATCCCCACTGTGTGCCACTTTAGTTGATACAGAACGGAACGGCTTGCCGGGAGAGCATAATAGTAACGTTGGACAATCCGAGTGAACTTGGTGGGAGCGTGTATCCTTCAATAAACCCCTTGCGAATACCGTGGGACTTACTCGCGGCGGCGGCGGGGTCGCGCGACTACGCCAGCGACCTCACCCATCCACTCTACCGGCATCCCGCCCGGATGTCGCCCTACCTCGCTCGTGCCCTGATTCTTGGTCTTACTGCGCCGGGGGACATTGTCCTCGACCCGTTCAGTGGCGGGGGAACCACCGCTATTGAGGCTCTTTCCAACGGCCGGCGCGCAGTGTGCTATGACTTGAACGCGCTGGCATGTTTTGTCACTCGTGCCAAGGCTTGGCCAGTCAGAAAGGAGTCGTTGCAGCTTTATACGAGGTGGACGGACTCTGCTTTGTCTGGTGTTCTGGATTTGCCGCGTTCATCCCTGCCGCTAGTAGCCCAAGACGGTACAGAGTACGCACCTCGGACCCACGCATTGTTGCTGCGCATCAGGGACTCGGCACTCAAAGTCAATGATCCGAGCGCCCGGCGACTCGCGCTCCTGACGGTGCTGCGTGTTGGTCAGCTCTGTTTTGACTGTCGCCGAAGGCCCCCTTCGCCCATTGCCCTCCGCGATGCGTTACGAGCCGTGGCGCAATTGGTCCTGAATCGAATGCAGATGTACATGTTGGCTTGCAGAGGCCATAGGTGGCCAGGTGGGGTACGACGGATCTTGAGGGTCTTTCGCGGGGACGCGGAGTGGATTTCGCGCCGACTCGCTGCAAGCCGGACGGAACCGGTATCTCTTATCCTTACATCACCGCCGTATCCAGGTGTTCACGTGCTCTACCATCGATGGCAAGTTTACGGTCGCAAGGAGACGGCGCTCCCTTACCACCTACTGCACCTGAACGACGGGTTCTTCGAAAGCCATTATACCTTCGGGTCCCGGAAGCAGGCGGACACTTTGTACTTTGATAGGCTTCGGGCTGTCTTTGCTTCGCTAAAGGGACTGACGACATCATCAACCTTGGTGGCTCAGGTGGTCGGATTCGCCGACCCGCAGCGCCACCTGCCACAGTTCCGGGAGGTCATGGATTCCGCCGGGTTCGATGAGGTGATCGCCCCAGACAAACCGGACGCGCTCATCGCCAGAATCATCCCACACCGCCGCTGGTACGCGGAGGTCTCTACAGGCCAGGGGTCCGGCCAGGAGTTCCTGCTCATTCATCGTCCATGTCGGAGCGGAAAGAAACAGCGTCACCACGGTACTGCCTGGGGCGCCAATGGGCGGTCTCGAAGAGGAGGGGACTTTCATGAGCACGCAAGACCGTGACCTGTGTCTTGCCTTGCTGAGGTGCGAGACGGAAAACGATGTGGTTGAGGTTCTGCGAAGTAAGGGCTTGTGGGATGACAGAACGCTATGGAGGCCTTACGGCGATATCTCCAACAACCGTGGCGTCGTCGGCAACCAACAGAGCTCGCCTGTCGCAGCGTTGGTCGAGAAGATCGTGAACTCCATCGACGCTGTGCTGATCGCCGAATGTCTCAGGCAGGGCATTGACCCAACGGGTGGCGACGCACCGCAGACAATGCAATCTGCAGTGGAGAGATTCCTCGGAATCCGCGATGGTCGCATTCAGAACCTCGATGCCGGTTCTCGTACGCGGTACGCCGACCGGATACATCTGGTGGCGTGCGGCACGAAGGACCAACCCAGTTACTTGATCATCGACGACGGCGAGGGCCAAGCTCCCGACGACTTCCCGGACACGCTGCTCTCTCTCCTCCGCGAGAACAAGACGGCTATTCCGTTCGTTCAGGGGAAGTTCAATATGGGTGGGACGGGAGTCCTTCAGTTTGCGGGAACACACAGTTTCCAACTGGTGATATCAAGGCGGCAACCCGATCTCCCTTCGCCGTCACCGCGTCGAAACCATTGGGGTTTCACTGTGCTGCGGCGTCTCGACCCGGGCGTATCGCAACCCCAGACCATGTATGTCTATTTAGCTCCGGGTGGTCAGGTGTTGTCCTTCGAGGCAGATGTTCTTCCCGTCCTACCTGGGCGGTATCCTGAGGCTTACGTTGGGGGCCTCACTGCAGGAACCTGCATCAAGATATGGAACTACAAGTTCCCGCGGGGACTCAAGACCTTGGCCACTCTTGATCTGAGATACGCACTCGAACGCCACCTTCAAGACCCAGCACTCCCAATCAGAATCCACGAACGCAGGCAGGGCTACCGGGCGCACTCCTACGACACTACAATGTCCGGCCTATGTTCCGTATTGGCCGATGACAAGAACCGCATCGAGCCCGGGCTGGACACTGGCGGACCTATGGAAGTGGCGGGGGTTGGGCCTGTCCACGTCAGGGTAGTGGTACTGAAGGAGGCGGAGGACCAAGAACACGCCGGGTCAGACCGATTCGCCGGAGGCGTGTTTTTTAATGTCAACGGACAACTCCACAGCGGGTTGGGCAGCGACTTCATCGCCCGCAGAACGAAATACGACTACATCGCGAAAGACATGGTCGTAATCGTGGACTGCACCGCACTTCCTCAGCGGGTACGAGAGGATCTGTTTTTGGCGTCGCGCGACCGAATGCGACAGTGCCAGGAACGGGAAGCGTTACAAGACGCCCTCGTGGAGTACCTGAAAGATCACCCAGGCCTTCGGGAGCTAAACGCACGGCGTCGGCAGGCACGGTTGGCATCTCGCTCTGAGGAGGATACCAGCGCGATAATCCAGGCCCTCGTTCGTGCTGACCCGACCCTCGCAGCTGTGTTTGGCATGGGACAGAAGGTCAAGGTGCCAGTGGGGCCAATCCCTGAGCCAGAGCCATACGTCGGGAAGCATTTCCCGACGTTCTTTAGGATCGCGCGCGAACCACAGGACGGCTTGGTGAAGAAGTGCCCCATGAATCGGACGTGCCGCGTTGAGTTCGAGACAGACGCCGCCAACGACTATTTCTCAAGATCAACAGATCCGGGTCGCCTTGAAGTGCGCGGTGTCCCAAGTCGTGTCGGTGCCGTTCACTTGTGGAACGGGAAAGCGACGCTCCGGTTCGCCCCTCCCACCGCGTGCAACGTCGGTGACAAACTCCAAGTTCAGGTTATCGTCTCAGACGTCTCCCGGGTGCATGCCTTCGAGGCGACATTCGTCACGGTGGTAGAGCCCGAGGCTCCCCCTGAACCGTCAGGCCCGCCAGCACCGCCACCCGGCTCCTTGCTCGCGGGATTTCCAAATATCATTGAGGTTCATCAAGACAAATGGGCGTTGCACGGTTTTGACGAGTGGTCAGCACTCGAACTCAAGTACGGCGAGGACGACGCCCTTGACATGTACATCAACATGGACAACCTCCACCTAAAAAACGAGCTCGCCCGGCGCCGAAATGTCGCTCCAGAGCTGGTCAAGTATTGGTTCAAGTATGGATTGTGCCTCCTGGCTCTGGGGATGCTCTACCAGTATCGCCAGAAAAGACAGAGTCCCGATGAGCGGGCAAACCAGGGGCAGGCTGGCGAGGATGCCGACGTAGAGCACTTCAGCGGCATTGCCGAAGCATGTCGCGGATTAGCGGTTACACTAATTCCCGTCATCGCTCAGTTGGGCCACGCCAGTGAGTGACAGATAGGTGACAAAGGGAATATGTGGAGAGAATGTTGCGGCAGGATAGAATGGCACTAACTTACGGTGTAACATGAGTAATCTCAATGGATCGCGTGTGCTTTCTCATTAATTGGTTCTGACAATCAGCGGCAGAATCCGCGACGATCTCCGGCGGTTGTGTCGCAATTCGTGTTCTCAAATCTGGCAAATATCGGCCAGAATCGCCGGAAAGGGCTAAAGTTAGTGCCATTCCTGTCTGTCCCTGCATTTCCTGCTGCGGAATACGGATCATGCCTTCAATATCGGATCATCTGCGAAAAGTTGGAAAAGTTTTCTCTTGACGTATTATTCTGCCATGTCATACTTGATGACATGAATACGACAAGGAAAACCGATACCGTCTGGTTTACGACCAAGGGACAGGTCGTCATTCCGGTCTGGTTGCGCAAGCAGTTCGACATTGAGGATGGAACACGCGCCATCGTGACCGCCACGCAAGACGGGATTCTACTCAAACCCGTGACGGCGGCGCTGATCAAGCGGGGGCGAGGCATCGCCAAGCGCAAGCCGGGCGAGCCGCCCATGGCGGAGTGGTGGGCCGAGCACAAGCGCCGGGAAAAGGAACTCGAGGACCGCCATGCCCGCTAAGGTGCTCGACAGCTTTGCGCTTGTCGCCTACTTCCGAGACGAGGCTGGAGCGGAAACGGTGGAGGACCTCTTGGTCGTGGCGAGCCGCAAAGATGCTCCGCTGCACATGACCGAGGTCAACTACGCCGAGGTCAAATACACCATTATCAAAAAGAACGGTCAGGCCGCGTGGGAAAAGGCGGCCAGGATTCTCGAGGGGCTACCTATCGAATTCCATGCTGCCACCCGCTCCCTGGCCGACCAGGCGGCGGACTTCAAGTCTCGCTGCCACTTCAGCCTGGCCGACGCTTTCGCCGCTGCATTGGCAAAAGAGAAGAAGGCCGAACTCGTGACCGGCGACCCCGAATTCAAAGAAGTAGAGGGCGAAATCAAAGTCCAATGGCTCAAGTAAAACAACAGACAGTCAAGGGCCTCTCCAATCATGGGATTGTGACTCTGGCGGTTTCCCTGCAGGGCGGCGCCGGTTCTACGGTGTTGCTACCGCGATTTCACAGTCCCGTGGACGCAGCCAAATCGGAGAAGCGATGGCTGGACGGTCTGTATCTCGACGCACCGGAAGAGATGGACGATCCCTACCGTTTCTTCCGCTGGTGAGCAAGGACGCGGTCATTGGGGATAACCAGGGCATTCCCGACGAAGAGAAATCGCATCGCCGGCAGGAGTGCGTTTATTTTGTTGCTTCCGCACCGGGTTCACATCCGGCGGTTCCGGGCGTTGGCCCAATAAGACGAAACGACCATGAGAACAATGGTCTGCGGGCTGATTCTGGTGGGGCTGCTGGCGCATCCCATCTTTGCGGCGGAAGTGGTGGTGGAACCGAAGGATCATGGCCATGCGCGGCTGAATCGCGGCATGGGCTGGAATTGTGCTTACTTCACTGATAATGACGACGCGCGTTACGGAGCCCGACTCGCGACCTATGACACGCTTGACTGGTTTCCGGGCTGCAACTGTGTTTACTTCCGTACCGGCTGGTCCCGCACTCGACAAGCGCGACGCCCGGCGGCAGTGCGATCAGCGAGACCCGGCGCGACGGATTTCCCGATGGGCTCGGGCGGCCTCGATAAGCAACGTTTCAAGAGCGGTGTAGTAGGCCCCGCTTTCCATCGCGGATTTCTTGCGCTTGAGTTCATCAATTCGGTTCAGCAGGGAACGATACCGCTCGACCAGGTCGCGCGGAACGGCGGGAGAAAACATAAAGTCTCTCAGAAAGCACTGCGCGGCCAGAGCGCCATCCCCTAGATCGGTCGTGGCGACCGTGGTGGTCGTGCTTTTCTCCGAAGGAGCGTCGCTCGGCAATCCTCCCGCGAGGCGCGTCCCCTGGCCGTCGCCGTTGTCGTCGAGTAGAGCGTGTTCAGTGGCGATCAGTCCCTTGCCCACGTAAGACGCCTCCGTAAGCGCAGAGGCCTGCCGGCATGCTTCGAGGACGCAGATACGCTCGTCGCGGTTCTGGTCGGCGCTTCCGTCTTCCAACCCTTGAAGAAAGTATTCCATGAATTCAGCGGCGTTTTTCTCGTCCACGCTCTTGGTGGCCGTGCAGATGACGCGGCCCGGCCGGCTTAGAGCATTGATGAATCCCGCGCTGGAGGAGGCGGCATTGATCACAATGAGCCGTCGCGCGTGAATCGGCTCGATCAAGCGGGCCAACTCTTTGGCCGTGAGGTCGGGACCAGGAATGTGAAACCGCGAGACGTTGCGCCAGTGGCTGCCGTGTCCGACGAGGTAAATGAAGAGATCGTCCTCGGGTCCGACTTTGTTCGCGGCTTCTTTCAGGACGGAGCGGATGGTCTCCAGATCGGAAACCCTCGCGGGCGTCGTGGCCCGGTCGGCGGATTCGATGAGCAGCACGATACCTTCCGCGGATCGCCCCAGCTGGCCAACAAGCGCCTTGCGCAGTCGCATGCCCCACGCGGCGAACTTCTCCTGATACGTCTTGTCGCCCCCGCTCCCACAGATGATGATGTCGTGCGACGGGGCCGCCGCCGCACGCGGGCAGAAGAACAAAGCCATGCCCACCCAGAGAGCCGTCGTTGTCAAAAGCCGTCTCACGAGTCCTCAGCGATATCCTTTTCTTCGCCGGACATACCATTCGGCAATCAATAGCGATGCCAACAGGAAGTAGAATCCCGGAAACCACCAGAGGTGAATGCGCGCCTCTTCGGCTTGCTCGGAAGGCCGCCAGGGAATGGAATCCGGCAGCTGGGCCAGCTTCTCGACGGGGAGAAAGGCGCCTCCGGTCCGCTGCGCAATTTCGCGCAGCAACGCGGGGTTGTATTGCGCCTGGTGAAACTCGCGCAAATCCGGCTCCACGAGGACCGCTTGCTCCAGGGTCCCCACCGTTTGGCCTCGATCGTCCAACGCGCTCAGAGACAGACTGTGCATTCCGGGTTCCTGGGGAGCGTATTCACATGAATACAGGCCGGCTTCCTGGATGGACTCTTCGACAGGCAACGGCAGCTTGCGACCCGATGGCGCCGTGGCCAGGACCGTTACCGTCAGTCCTTCGCGCTCGTCAAAGACCGCGTCTCGCACCGTGAACTCAAGCTCGGCAGGCTGTCCGATCGTGTAGCTGTCACGCTCTGTGCGCAGTCGGACCGGCTCGGGACTCTGACGGACGAGGCTTCGCACGATCTGGCGCCAAAGTCGTTCGTGTTTGTGATCCTGCGGTTCGGCGCCCGTCCGCCATTGCCAGGTCGAGTCGGTGGCCAGTACGGCACTGCGGCCTTCTCCGTAACGTTGAATCGCGAAGAGGGGACGGCCGTCTTCCTTCGCGTCTTTGCCGACGGCGGTTGCCTGAATAGTCGCGCCGGGGCGCATCAGCGCGAACTGATGGATGCGATACAACGCGGGCATTTCGCCCCAAAGGCGCAGGTTCTCTTCCGGATTGGGATCGAGCGACCAGGCTCCCGAGAGCATTCCTTCCGCAGTCGGCCGAGCCTGAAACGGCTGATCCGGGTCGAGGCTGTCCACTTCGCCGTTCTGACCCGAAGCGAGCAACCGCACGGGAAGCAGGCCTTCGATAATTGTCCCGCCGAAGCCTCCCTCCGTAACTGAATCACGGCCGCCGAGCCACAGCAGCCCTCCGCCCCGTTTGCGTACGTATTCTCGAGTCAGTTCCAATTGCTTCTGGGAAAAGAACGCCGCTTCGATTTCACCCCAGATGACCAAGTGATAGGGAAACAACTCGTCTGCGCGTTCCGGATAGCCCCTGTTCAACTCTGACGACTCAACGCCCAAGCGCAGGAAGAGCGCCTCGTCATAACGGGGCGCATCCTGGGTGACGTCGGCGCCTTCAAAAATCGGATTGACCAGGTTTGAGCGCTGGCCGCGATATTTGAAAGTTTTTTCGGGACCGGAAATGCGAACCAGGCTGGCCAGCTTCAGTTGCTTGTCCTCCTTCAACGCGCGGCGGATGAATTTGTTCTCCCAGTTTGGGCGGCCGCACAGGTAGAGGATCCGATAGGTCTTCTCGCGGTTGTCCACGAGAAAGCGGCGCATGTTGTTCTGCGTGATCCGCTCGACAGGCACTTCTCGCGCGTTTTCCGGCTTCGAGGCCAAACGTGCGCGCGCCTCGAACTCGAGCCAGCCTTTCTTCGGGGGGACGAACTCCAATCGCGCTTCCATTTCCGAAGTCTCGCCCTCCACTTTCAGGCGGGTCGCCTCCACAACGGCTCCGTCCAGGAGTACTTCGACGATCCCCTCTTGTCCCGCCAGTCCCGAGGCGTGAACGGGAACCTTGACGATCACGGGATTCTCGCCGAAGTCAGCGCGCTTGACCGCCAGCGGTCCGACTTCCAGATCGCGCCATTGCGAATCGGCGCCGATGCCGATGCTGAAGACCGGGACGCGAGATTTGTTCAACAAGTCCCAGTCCACCGGCCGGGCTTGGGTTTGCCGGGCGCCGTCGGAAAACAGAGCGACTGCAGCCACATCCAGCTGTTCGAAATCGTCCAGCGCCCTCGCGACGGCCCCTGTCAAATCGCTTTCATTCTGTTCAAAGCTCAAGTCCTGCGGAGAACGTATCCGTTCCACGGATTCGCCGAAGCGGCAAAAGATCAATTGGCACTTGTGGCGCAGTTTTCCCTCGAACTCGTTGCGCGCGGCTTCGTAGGCCTCCAGGAGGCGCTGGCCGCGTGTTTGGCCGACGGGGCCGGCGACCTGCATGCTTTTCGAATCGTCAAACAGCAGGACCACGGCGCGTTCCGTTGGGCGAACCCGCTTCCCAATCACACAGGGGTCGAGCAAGAGAAAGAGGATCAACACGACGGCGGCGGTCCGAAGCGCAATTAGAGAAGCACGGGCGAGCGGCCGCAGCCTCGAAAGTCTCGGCCAGAAAAAGAGGGCAACACTCAGGCCGACGATGGCCAGAAGCGCCAAACAGAGGTTCTGGCTGAAGGGAGCATTGAAAACAAAACGCAGACCCTCCAATTGATTGGCCGCGTCGCCCACAAGCCACTTTGCCAGAGCATTGATCACGGATCTAACCCATTCCAAAAAGTCCGTGCCTGCTGACAAGAACGGAGACCGCATGAAGGAGGAAATGCCAGCGTGCCGCTGTCCCGTTGTCTCTCAGTGGCACCCCTGTCAGGAAGCGGCGGACATTGGAGCTATTTTCCTTTCGACTCCGAAAGAGCCTCGTAGTAGTCCGCCACGCGCTTGCGATATTTCACGGGAACCACATCCTCTTGGGTAAGAGTGAGTTTCTCGGCGTCCTCTTGTTTGAGGATTTGTCGTTCCAGTTCCCCGGCGGCCTGTCCCAGGGGAACGCCAACCATTTCTTTCAACAGATCGAACCGAGGTGGACCTTCCGCTCGTGAAGTCAGCCCCCGGAAATTCCGCCGCAGCGTCACTATCGCCTCACGCGCGCGTCCCAGTTGGTGCCGCGCGCCGCTTTCGTCGGGCAGGAGCGCTTCGGCATCGCGGATTCGATCTGCCCAGTCTTGAGAATCGCGCTCGAGAAAGCGGCGCATCTGCTCGTCGGAACGCGGCGCCAGCCAGTCGTCCCATCCGGCCCGCTCGTCCGCATTGCCCGTGGATCGGCCCTGTGACGGCGACCGTTCGTTCGATGACGCCTCCGGGGTGCGCGACCCACGCGCATTCGCCTGGTCGTTGGACGGCCTGGAATCCGGTGCCGGCGCCTGTTCTCTTTCAGCCCTCGAAGACTTGTCTCCACGGTCACGAGAGGGCTCTTTGTTCTCCCGCGCTTGCGCCGCGCGCCTGAGATCACGTTCGCCATCGCGAAGGCGGCGCAGCTCCTCCAACGCTTTGCGCATTCCCTCCAGATCGTCTGCCACGGCTCCCTCGGCGACGTTGGCGAGGTTCTTTTCCGTCCGCGCGAGTTTTTCTCGAATCCGCGCCTCGGCCTCCAGCGCCGGATCCCAGATCCCATATTCAACGAATGGGCGAGAGGCCTTGATCTGCTCGGGGATTTCTTCGCGGCTGGTCTGGCGCAGCCAATCGCCGAGGCGGCGCGCCATCAACTCCTGGCTGGTCTCGGCGCCTTTGGCGAGGTCCGCCGCTTCTTTGAGCATCTCTCCGAATTCTTGAGCCAATCCGTCCTTGTCCGCCACGACCTCCCGGCGTTTACGTTCCAGAGCTTCGTCCTCACGCAGCGAGCCCGGCGATTCGTGGCGTTGCTTCAGCTCTCCAATCCTCTCGCGAATCCCGTCTTCGCGGTTGCCCATCGCCTGGACCCGCCGTTGCAAGTCGGCGATCCGTTGCGCCGCGGCTTCCCGCGACAGGCGCCGGAGCGCGACCTCGGCCTCGCCCAAAGCCTGAACGGCCCGCGAGCCCGCCGCGCGCGCTTGTTGGAACTGGTCGCGCCGCAGGCTGTCGAGGCTGCGCGTCATCTGACGCCGCGCGTCTTGCAGCGCCCGATTCGTCTCGCCGGCCTGGCGGTTCTCCATTTCACTGGTCGCCACGTTGCGTTCCGCCTGATCCAACTGCTGCAAGGCGCGCCGCTCCTCTTCGCGCAGGCGCTCCAGTTGCCGCGCCAATTCCTCCCGTCGTTGCGGATCGTTTTGCGGAAGCTCGGAGAGCAGCTTGTTGATTTCCTCGTTGATCATGTTCTGTCGTCGAGCGAGGTCTTTCAGATCGTTCAAGGCCGCCTCCGTCGCCGCCCTCTGTTGCTGGACGCGCCTTTCTTGTTCATAGAAGTTGCGATTTCGGCGCAGTTCCAGCTGCTGGATTTCCCGGCGGTTCGCCTGGCTTTGGCTGCCGGAAGATCTTCTTGCCATTTGCACCTGCGAGCGTTCGGGTCTGGCTTTCAGCAAAAGGCGGTGAGCCGTCTGCATATGACGAATGGCTTCGCTGAGGCGCGAGGAAGGGTCCTGCCATTTCGTCTCATCGAGCGCCGTCAGGGCCTTCTCGATCGCGTCCAAAGCCTGCGGCAGGACGGAAGCGTCTGGCGACGACTCGAGACCACGTTCGGCCAGCTGTTGTTTTACTCCGCGTTGGGCCTCCTTGATCCTTCTCAGCCGTTCCTCAAACTCTTGCTGAGCGAGATTCTTTGCATCGCGGCGCAAATTCCAGGTCGCAATCAGCACTTCCTTTTGGTTCGAAGCCGGTTGATTGCGGTCGCCTTGCTGTTGTTGCTGCCGGTCCTGGCTTGACTGGTCGGAGACGGCCTCTTCGAATTCGCGACGGAACGGGCGAATTTCCAGGAAATACGGATAGCCGAGCGTTTCGAATTCCTCACGACCGGGCTTGTGGTCTTTGGCCCAGACGGCCCACGTAATCAGGTCTCCTGGGTTCAGGTTCAAGGTTTCCAGCATAAACGTGTAACGGCCTTCGGCGGTTCGCACCGCATCCGATCCTTCGGGCCCCAGAGGCAGGCGAACCGGTTCCCGACCGGCGACTTCGACCTGGAGGCCGTAGGTGGTCAGGCCGAAATCGTCGTCAACCTTGAACTCAAACGGAATTTCGTCGAGCGAGGTCACCTCCAGATCATCGCGGGGAAAGGCGATCTTGACCTGCGGAGGGTTGTCGGGTTTGGCCGTAATGCGATACTCAGGGACAAACTCGTTGGCCGCATTCTCGAGATCCGTGAGTTTGACGCGATACACGTCGTTGCGCGCGACCTGCAAGGTCCCCGTCCACAGATTCGGCTGCGTTTCCCGCAGCGCGACCTCGGGGGTTTTCTCGAATGTGAGTTGGGCGCTCTTCAGGGGTTTGTTGACGTGAACGGCGACGTCTACCCGTGTCCCCTCGACGGCCGTGATGTCGCCCCCGTAAGTGGTCTCCGTCGGCGGCAGATTCAGATAGTCGGGATACTGGTAGGTCAGATCAATCGAATCAACTTCGGGAGGCGTCCACACGGCGATGTGGTAAACCTCGGAAACGAACGAGCCGAGCCGAACCTGGTAAGAGACATCGGCCCGCAGATCGGCAAATGGATGATAGTGGATCTTCGTCGAAACGCCCTCTTCCATCCGCGCCGTCTGCCACTGGCCATCCGCCTCCCGCCAGAGAATCGAAACCGTCTCGGCGGTTTGCTTCGACAAGACGCGCACCACCGCGCTCTCTCCCCGACGGACTCGAGTGTTCCCCGGTTCGACCGTGAACTCGAACCGTTCGCCTGGAAACAGTCTTCCGAGTTTGCGGATCACAGTATTCGGCATCCAAAGGCTTCGGGAGAGACTGATACACCCAAACACCCCCAGCCACGCCAGAGTTCCCATGACGGCCCAACGCAACGCGCGTCGTGAATCCAAAAGGTCCTGCAACGGGATTTTCATAGCGGCGCGCTGCGAATCCTCCAGAAGCCGCTCGACAAGCCACGCCACTTGCTCGTCGCGGGGTCTCTGGCTGAACTCCACCGCGCTGACGATCCGGTTCTCCAGTTCGGGACGCTGTTCGTCAATAAAGAGCGCCGCCCGGCGAAGATCAATCGCTTGGCGCAAGGGCCGAATCAGCAGAAACCATGCGGCCGCACCCTCGGCCAGAATGAAAAGGCCCCGGGCCAGGTAGCGTGGAATCCCTCCTTGCGGAAGGCTTGCCAGGAGAAGGGTGAAAGTCAGAACCAGCAGAAAACTGGCCGAGCCAAATCGAAAACCACAGCGGATCAATCGCCGGCGCCGGCATTGCCGGGCGACTTGCTTGACGGCCTGTTCGAGCGGTGAATCAAGTTGTTGATCACGTGCGATCATGGTTGGCGATTCCTCCCGCCGAAGTCCAAACTCGGCAGATGACGGTTGATGTTGCCGATACACGTTGCCTATCACGAATTCTGCCGCGTCGCGGCCGCAGCATGCCAGCTCTCCACGAAGAAGAATGCAAACAGCAGACCTACCAAGAGCCTCCAGTATTCGCGATGCACGGCTGATCCGCTTGCAACCATGCCGCGCTCCAAATCCGATGGGGCCGTTTGACGGGGCTCCATTCGTGGCGTGCACAGCTTCAGCTGGAATTCTTCCGGGCTGATGCGTTCGGGGTTCGACTCTTCTGCCCGAACGTTCACCGCTTCCACAAGATCACTCTGTTTGTCGCGAGTTCCCTGCCAACGAACAAAGCCGGCATGGCGAGCTCTGGCGGTGCTTGCAGCGCCGCCTGCGACCCTCAAATCGAGTTCCGCTGTCTCTCCGGGCAGTCTCACGATCGGCAGCTCCTTCTCGTTCCCGGTTCCCTTCGGCGGCCTGAGCGACTCGCCGACCAGCCAGGCTCGCCGCCCCTCCACATCACTTCCAAGATAATTCAGCGCTTCGTACAGAAGCGGGATGAATTTCACCGATCTGGGAAGATTGGACCATTCGAGATCCATGCCGAACGCCCAGATCACCACCCGTCCCTCCCCCCGGCGCACTTCGAGCATGGCCGGCCATTCGTGGCCGTCGGCGTCCGGTTCGAATCGGGCGATCACGCGAGGATTCTCTTCTGTCCCTGACCTCGCCTGCGGTTTCAGAATGGACAGCCGCTGGTGGTTGTAGAAATGCACGGTCGAGAAATCATTGAACTGTGGGCCGCGCAGGGAAACGAAGATCGGATGATCGAAATTGACCCAGGATAACAGCGTAAATCGGGCCTCGCGTTTCTCCGAATAGCGCGGCCCGTCCAACCGCGTTCCCAAGCGGGCCAGCAACCCTTCGTTCAGAACATCAGACGCCGCGGACCCATCGAGGGCCAGCATGACCCTTCCACCCGTTTCGACGTACCGGCATATTGTCTCGCAGACTTCGGGCGTCAATTGATCGAGCTCTTCGACGATGAGTATGGGCGGGCGTTGTTCCTTATTGGACAGAGCGTCTTTTGCGCTCTCATGCGATTGGATTTCCAGTTGCCACGGCAAATCGCTCTCGGGCGGCAAAGCGCTGGAGAGGAATCGGACGGCCGGTGGCCTCCGGTCTGCGTTTCTTGATGCGAGCAGCAGAACGCGCCGTTTTCTTGCCGCTTGCCAGGCAAAATAGCGGCGATTAGCGGGTTGCAGCGGATCGCTTTCAAGCTCGAGCCAGCCTTCCAGACTGGGTGCGGACTGGATCGGAATTCGGAACGATACCTGTCGGGCCGCGCCGGGCGCGAGAGTCAGCATGCTCCGTGAGTGTTCCCGTCCTTGGGCGATCAACTTGACGGTGCGGGAAGCCTCGCGGGTGTTTGACCAATTCCTGACTTTGCCCAGCACGCGCAATTCATCCGGTCCGGTCTCGCGAACGCTGACATCCGCGATGGCGCAATTTGTGCTTTCCGGCTCGCTGACGTCCACGCAGTGCAGTTCAATCCGCGGTCCAAGTTTCCATCTCTGGGTTTTTTCAGGCAAACCCACGCGCTGGAAATCCGAAATGAGATGAGCGACAAGATGATCGGGCGCCTTGGCGGATTGACCTTCGGCGGAGGAGAACATCGCCTGCGCCGCCTGCAACGCGGGGACGTACGCGGTGGCCTCCTCCGTCAGTTGCGCCGATTCGATGCCCTGCCGGGCCGACGCGGCGGAACCGGCGAGGGGCTCTTCTCGCGAGAAAAGCGGAGCCATCGCTTCAGGCGTACGCGAAAACACGATCACCCCGACACGATCGGTCGGTTCGAGTGAATTGACAATTGACCGCGCGTGGGCTTTGGCTTTTTCAAACCCGCCGCCCGCGCCCATGCTATACGACACGTCGAGCAGAATTACGTGCCACGTCGTGCCTTGTGCGGTCGCAACGGCGGCCGTGGGCGTTCGCCAATAGGGCCGCGCAAAGGCAAGCGCCAGGAAGGCCAGCATGGCCATGCGCAACAGCATCAGCAGAATATGTTGGAGTCGCCGCCGTTCGATGACCTCCTTGCGCGTCGGCGGGATGAACATCAGGCTGCTGAAGCGCGTTGTCTCGCGCTCGGGACGGCGGATCTGATGGATCAGCCACGGCGCCACCAGCAACGCGAGCCCGCCGAGAAATAACGGCACGAGAAAGGCGAGGGGCATCAGCGTCGTCCTCCCGTCGGGGCGGCCCCGCCGGGTCGCCGTCTGCGGCTCGAGGTGAGCAGCGAATCGCTGCGCCGATGGAGAAAGAAATGCAGCGCGCGATCAAGCGGTTCTGAAATCACAAACTCCTCGACGTCAATTTCCGCCGAAAGGCATTCGCGCCGAATCATGGAAAAATGCCGCCGCCGGTTCTCCAGGTATTCCTCGCGCGCCTGTGCGGGAATGGCGAATCGTTCGCCTTCGTTCTCAGAATCCACAAAGGTCGTGGCCTTATCGAAGGGAAAGGTCTGCTCCGCAGGATCGGATATCTGCAAAACCATCACATCATGGCGCATGGCGCGCAATGACTTGAGGTGATCCACCACTTCTTCCGCCGGATATAGCAGATCGGAGATCAGCGCCACCATGCCGCGCGGCCGCAGAAGTTCGCCAAGCTGGCGCAGCGCCGCGGCGGTGTTCGTTTCTCCAGACGGCCGCAGGTTCTGCAATTCCACCAACGTCCGTTGCAGGTGACGTGGCTCATTCCGGGGGGGAAGGTGGGCCAGAATCCTGTCACAGTAGGCAATGAGTCCCACGGCGTCGCGCTGGTTGTGCAGGATCATCGCCAGACACGCCGCCAGCATTCGCGCATAATCGAACTTGCTGACGGGGCCGGAGGCGTAGTCCATCGAGGCGCTGCAATCCAACAGGACCGTGCAGCGCAGGTTCGTTTCTTCCTTGTGTTGCTTGATCTGAAGGCGGTCGGCGCGCGCGTAGAGTTTCCAGTCAATGCGCCGCGGATCATCGCCCTGCGTGTAAGGGCGATATTGCGCAAATTCGATGGCGGACCCCGAGTGAGGGCTGCGATGCACGCCGGTCAGCAAACCTTCAACTACGGTCCGTGCCAGCAGCGACAGGTCAGCGACCTGGGCCAGCTGGCCGGGATCAATAAAATGGAGCGGCTGCGACATGACCTATCTCAACTTCACGGTGACGCGGGCTATTAGCTTGCCCGGATCGCGTCCGACCTGTCCGACCCGTCCGACCGGTCTGATTTCAGTTCTTCAAGTCCCTCAAGCCAGCCCCGACTTCGGCTCGGGAACGGCTTCCAGGAGCTGCGCGATGATGTCTTCGGCGCAGACGCGATCGGCCTCGGCGCGGAAATTGGTCAGAATGCGATGGCGGAGCGCCGACATGGCAACAGCCCGGATGTCGGAGCAACTGACGTGAAACCGGCCCTTCAGCAGCGCGCGGGCCTTTGCGCCCAGAAGCAGGCTTTGCGTCCCGCGCGTTCCGGCGCCCCAGGATACCCACTTCGTGACAAACTCGGGTGCGGCGCCGTTGCTCGGACGGCTGGCCTGCGTCAGCCGCACGGCGTAACGCGCAACCGGTTCGGCGATGGGAACCTGCCGGGTCAGACGCGCGAAATCCAGCATGTCCTGCCCGGAGAAGACGCTTTCCAATTCCGGGTGCTCGCCTGAGGTGGTGCAGGTGGCCACTTCCAACTCCTGATCCTCATTGAGGTAATCAATCAGGATGTTGAACATGAAGCGGTCGAGCTGCGCTTCCGGCAGCGGATAAGTGCCCTCCAATTCGATCGGGTTCTGCGTGGCCAAAACGAAGAAAGGTCGCGCCAGGAGTCGCCGCTCGCCGGCCACGGTGACCTGCTTTTCCTCCATCGCCTCCAGCAGCGCGGACTGGGTTTTCGGCGGCGTGCGGTTGATCTCGTCCGCCAGTAACACGTTGGTGAATACGGGGCCAGGCACGAACTTGAACTCGCGCCGGCCGCTGCCGCGATCCTCCTCAAGGATCTCGGAGCCTACAATATCGGAGGGCATCAGATCGGGAGTGAACTGGATGCGCTTGAACTCCAGGTCCAGAATGCGGGCGATCGAGCGGATCAGCAGCGTCTTCGCCAAGCCGGGAGCGCCGGTGATCAAACCATGACTGCCGGTGAACAGGACGATCATCAGTTCCTCGATCACCTCGTTCTGTCCGACGATGACGCGTCGCAGTTGGCGGAGCAGCTTTTCACGGCCTGCCTGCAGTTTTTCGTAGGATTCCTGTTGAGAGGAACCGGCAGATGGTTTTGAGACGACTTCCATAGCGAACCTTTCTTCTCGCCCAATCGAGCCCTTAATGCGTCATGGCATAGACCACGATGTTGATACCCAGCGGATACGCTTTCTTGGCGGAAAACTCGCGAAAATAGGTCTCATCCCAGTTCTCGCGTTCCCAGCCGTCGCCCAAATCGGTATTGTGGCAGACCACCACCATCAGCCGTCCTTTCTTGTCGAACACGCCACGGTAGTGCGGCTCTGTGGCATCGTAGCGTTCATAGGTCAGGCCCGTGCCGAGCCAGACGTGGACCGAGGGGATCTGGGGATACTCCTTGATCTCGAAGACGCAGTGGAAGATCTCGTGACTCAGCGGCAGCGCCACCATCGGATATTCTTCGGGGGGAAGCACGCGGCTGAACTCATATTCGAAATTCTCCCATTCGGCCTCGCCCCAGAAATCGTCCACCATCAGGAATCCGCCGCGCCACAAATACGAACGCAGGCGCTCGACTTCCTTATCGCTGAAGACCAGCGCCCCCGGCTCGACGATATAGATGAACGGATAGTTGAACAGGTCGTCATCCGTAAGGCGGATCACGGCGTGCTTCACGCGTCCCTGCTTGTCGCGGTTGATCCGAATGGTCGTCAGTTCCGCCAGGCGGGTCGAGAAATTAATGTCCGAAGCGTCGTAGTCCGTTTGCCATCCTCCACCGTGACGATAGTCCGAACTGTCGTATCGGACGCGGCAGAACGTAAACACATTGCCGGGGAAGATGTCGCGCTTCGGAATCGTCCAGGGCGGTTCGTCCCGAGGATAACGGTATCCGCCACGACTCCGATAGCCCCGTTCTCCCTCGCCCCGATCGAGTCGTTGGGAATGGACTGTCAAGGCGGCCAGGAGCGACGATAGCGCAGCTACGATCGTCAGAATGCGACGAGCGGGATGCCATCCGAGAGCTTGGCGGATGCGCGAGCTCATTTTCCTCTCTCTTGCGGCGGCTTGCCGGTTCCCAACGAAGATGTAGAGGAAACCTGGCCTGCTGGACTCCCCGCATCCCTTTCCACAATCCGGAGGAGCAGCTTCTGGGCCTCCCAGAAATACGGCGTCTCTTCGAGCAGCTGGATCGTCTCCTTTTCCGCTTCGGCCCATCGCTCCAGGTCACAGAGTGTTTCAATCCGCTGCAGCTGGTAGTCAACGGTGTGCGTCGGGTCGAGACGAAGCATCTGGTCCAGAGACGCCAGGACTTTCGCCTTGTCTGCGGTCTTCCGATAGGCTTCCAACGCCGAACGACGCATCCCCACGTCGAAGGGGTCAATCCCAAACGCTCTCTCGGCGATCGGAATGATCTCCGACGACGCCTTGTCCTCTTCCAGGAGCGCGACCAATTTGCGACAAGACGGGAAATCGGTCGCGTTCCAGCCGATCTGCTGGCGCAAAGCGGCCAGCAGGTCATCGCGGCGCTTCTGGCGTTCATACAGGGAGATCAATTGGCGCCGGGGGGCGTCGGCGCCATTGTAATCCGGAAAGAGTTCGTGCGCTTTCTTAAGCGCCGCTTCTGCTTTGTCCCATTCTTCGGATTGAAGCGCGTCGCGGGCGGATCGCATCGCATCGGTGAAGGGCGAAGAGCGTGCACTCCACTCCTGCTGGGCCAGCGTCATGCTTGCCCCTCGATCGAAAAGTCGCGGTTTGGAGTTCTGGGGCGCCGGCGCGGACGGAAGATTGTCGAATGGCGCCAGGCGCTTCTTGAAATACGTCTGGAATTCGCGGTCCAACTCCTCGCGCGACAGACTTGCGGATTCCGCCAGCGCGGCAGCGGCGGCCAGGCCCGATCCGATCCGGTCCAACGCCTTTCTCAATGCGGCGAAGCCACATCGGTTCGTATAGAAATGAACAAACTCGCCGGCGGCGAGATAGCCGAACATGAGATGCGCCGGCGTTTTGGGGTTGATGAAGTAGATTTCCATTTCCGTCAGGCCGGGAAGAGGATCGTGCTCCACAATCGCTTTGTACTGCACGTTCAGCCGCTGACCCCATGCTCCGTCCCGTTCCGCTTCCTCGTAAACGGAAATGCCCTCCGACAGCCAGCGCGGAACGCGGTTCTTCGTTTTCTGCAAGGTGATGACGTGTACGAACTCGTGCCAGAGGACGGATTTCCAATTGGCGTCCCATTTGGAGCGGGCGGAGGGTGAATCCATGGTAACCAACTGGCCGAAGCAAATGCCCAGGTGGCCCACGCTGCCCGGAAGCCCAACCGAGCGGACCATGAAATCGTCGTGGTTATCAAACAGCTGAACCCGAATGGGCTTCTCCAACTCAACATCGTATTTTCGCGTATAGGCGGCATAAGCCTCCTGCACCAACGCCAGGATGTCGTTCGCGAGGATCGGCGCCTCCTTTCGGGGAAGCTGAAGAACGAAAGGACCGCGCTCAATCGTCTCGAATCGTTGAAGCGAATCGAGCAGATTGAGCATGTTGAAGACCGTGACATTATAGCGGTCGGCTTTGAAGGCTTGTTCCAGCTGCCGCCGGCCCTCTTCCGCATCACCCAGCCGCAGGAGGTCAAAGGCGTAGTACGCGCGGGCGAGATAATCGTCAGGATCCATTTCCAGCGCGCGACGCTCGAACTCGGCGGCTTCCCGAAATCGGTAATGCCGCGAGGCGATTCTTCCCGTCACACGGAGGACTTCCGAAGCCTGGGGATTCAGCTCGAGCGCGCGCCTTTGCGTCAGCGCCATGGACGTCGAACTGTCCAGCAGGAACCAGGCGGCCGATTGCAGCGCCAGCATCTCCATGCGATTGGGATTGACGGCCAGCGCTTCGTCAATGATCCGCAACGCCTCCTCCGTTTTGCCGACATCCAACGCCATCTCGACCTGGATGGCCCGCGCACGGGGATGATTGGGGTTGAGCGCGAGAAGCCGTTCCAGGTGTTCCTCGAGCCGCGGGTCGCTGGATTTCCAGTAGCATTCAGCGAGTCCGGCCAGCGCATCCTGATTGTCCTTTTGGATTTTCAGCGCTTTCTCGTAGTATTCAGCCGCCAGCTGATAATCCCACTTGCGGCAAGCCAGGTCGCCGGCGGCGAGAAAGCCTGGCGCATAGTCCGGCGCCTGTTCCATCAACATGGCATACAGCGAATTCAGAATGGTTTTCGGATTGTCTCCCTGCAGTTCACTGATCCGTCCCAGGACCACCACCAAGTCGGAGCTGGGGCCGTAACGAAAGGCCTGTCGGGCCCGTTCCAAGGCACGCCCCAGAGTCTGAAGGTAGTCTTCTTTGTGCCCGCGTTCGCGATAAAGCAGAGCCAGACGCAACAAGTGGGCCGGCGAGGAGTATCGGTTTCTTTCGAGACTTTCGAGGTCGGCAATCGCCTCATCAATCCGACCGGTTTCGTATCGCAATTCGGCGCGATCAACCAACCATCTCACCGGGAGCGGGTCGCCGTGCTCTTTGATCACTGTTTCGAGTGTCTGGAGAGCCTCACGGTAGTCGCCATGGCTCCACAGCGAAGTGTACTCGCGATTCTGCTCTGCGAGCGATGCCGCCGCGACACCAAAGGGGCTAAAGATCAAACACAGGGCGAGGAATGTCCGCGCAAAATTTCGCCGCCGCACAATGGTGAAGCCACATCCCGAGGAGAAGCGGCCTGCCGTTCTCATGACTACACCCCGAACCACAACCGCACGTCATTGCGTCGCCGCGCTTCGTCGTTTTCGGCGCGCCCTGACCGGCCGTCTTGTTTTCTGTACACAGTTGTCTCTGGATGTCAATGCTGCTGTGGGGGGAAAGCCAACTTGCATGGCCCGCCGAGCATACCGACCGAAGCGCCCGCCAACGGAGGCGATGCAAAGAGGTGGGGGCCAGCGAAGGCTCACCGTGGTTCAGACAATCCGAAAAGGATCCCGCTCAGGAGAAAAAGTGGTCGCCAGTCCAGCCTCTTCGCCAGGGATTCTTGCGATGCTTTCACTGGTCGGGATGGCATCCCGGCATGGCACCCCTGGAGACTTCGTCTGTTGCTGTTGTTTTGCCCTGTTGTGGGCCTTTTGCCTGCTTCCTGTCTGCGTGAAGACTTTGAAGGCGGTGGTTGGCGGTTCCATGGGGCTCATTTGCCGGATTCGATGCGCATGAGACGTGCAAGACAATCGGGGGAGTGAGTCCGCGCACTTCGCTTGAAATGTTACCCCCCTTTGTTACCCCCTCTTGCTGACGCCGTTGGTCCTTAACGTCACAAAACCCTTGATTTTTGCGGCCTTTGTCGCTGTTGATAGTCCTGATTTGGCCTCCGGAGCAAGAGGTCGCAGGTTCGAATCCGGGCCGGTGTGCCGTTTCTTTTTCTCATGATGCTATCCACAGAACGGGTCCTAGCAGCGATTGCGAGGCAGGCGCCAGACCGAATCCCGCGCGACTTCTGGGCCGAACCGCCCACACTCAATCGCCTCTTCAAACATGTCGGTCACTCTGGCGAAGAACGGCTCCTGACAGACCTTCGCATAGACATCCGCCATCTCAATGCCGTGACCCCGCCCGAACGGGAAATCAGAGGCGACGTTTACCAGAATTTTTGGGGCGAACGTTTCATTTATCGCCCAACGCCGTGGGGCCCAATGCGCGAGGATGTCAAAGGCGCGCTGGCCGCGGCGAAATCTCTGGCGGAACTCGAGGCGTTTCCCTGGCCGACTGTGGATTGCTTCAATTATTCCAAGCTGAAAGAACAATGCCGCCGCTATGAGCCGTATGCGCTGATCTATGGATTCGCCGACGTGTGGCAACGTCCCGCGTTGGTGCGTGGCTGGGAAGCCATGTTTCTCGATGTGATCGAGCGGCCTGACTGGGTCCATTTCCTCTGCCGCAAGTTCACCGACTTCTATCTCGAAGATTACACGCGCGCGGCGGAAACCAGCGGCGGACGAATAGCTCTTTTCCTGCTGATCAGCGATCTCGGAAGCCAAAATGGCCCGCTGATTTCACTCGCCATGTTCCGTCAGTTCGTTGCGCCGTCTCTTCGCGAAATGATCGAATGCATTCATGGTCTGGGCGCGAAGGTCTTGTTCCACAGTTGCGGCGACATCCACTCGTTCATTCCCGACCTGATTGACTTGGGCGTGGATGTGCTCGACCCCATACAACCAACAGGGCCGCAAATGGCGCCGGAGCGTCTCAAAGCGGATTTCGGTGATCGCCTGAGTTTTCACGGCGGCATTGACATGCAGCAACTGCTGCCCCACGGCACGGCCCGACAGATCAAAGAACAAGTGCGGCGATACTGCGAAACGCTCGGCCACGGTGGCGGTTACATCCTCGCCCCCGCCCATTTTTTCCAGCCCGATGTCCCACCGGAGAACATTCTGGCGGTTTACAGAAACAACGATGAACTATGAATGCTGAACGACGTAATGAGAAGTGCTGAGTTTTAAGTTGTGGGTGTGGAGTTGTTGATGATGGGTCGTTGGAAAACTCAATTCTCCGTCCCTTATAACTCAACGCTAAACGCAATACCGCTCACTTAAGCATCCTCAGCCGATCTTGGACCTTTCCGCGGGTTTGTGTATCCGCGTTTGAGCGAGGGCGAATAGGATAGTTGCTCATCTTGCATTTTGCCCCTCGCGGGTTGCGCCGACCGCGGCTTGAAATGACTCGCTCCTCAAGGATCTCATCGAGCACGGTTTCATGAAAGTCGTTCCTGGCCTGAGGGGGAAGTGCGACAAACTGCGGCAGTTTGTGACGAATCACGCGCACGGCGTGCACGGAGGACGGTCGGTCAAGGTCCTCATCCAGATACGGCGGCTGCGCCGGCGAGGCGATGAGATAGTTCTGCGAGGCCCCGACGTTCCTGTCGTGGGAGGAGTAGATGTTGTAGTGATGAACGTCCTTCTCACTGGGGACGGATCCCAGGTCAGCGCGATGTCGTAGGTATCCGGCTCCGCGGCCTTCCGGCCGGTGATCCGCATTTACCTCATTTAGTCTTGAAAACTCGCTTGCGCTGCACTACCAGTGGCTCAATCTCGCGACCGCCAATCAGGAGCGAGCCACATGGCCGCAGCGTTCGAACAGGCCAAAGACGAAATCGCCCGCCTCGTCGCTTATTTCCGCGCCAACGACGTCCGCTATCTTTCGCCCGCCTACAAGGAAACCTGGGCGCGCCAGGAATTCATTGATCCCTTCTTCATCGCGCTCGGCTGGGACGTCCGCAACGAACGCCGCGTCGCCCCGCAGTATCGCGAAGTCATCACCGAAGAGTCGCTCGACGTCGAAGGCCATCGCAAAGCGCCCGACTATGTCTTTCGCATCGGCCAGACCAACAAGTTCTTCGCCGAGGCCAAGAAGCCCGGCGTGGCGATCAAGAGCGACCCCGCGCCCGCCTACCAACTGCGCCGCTATGCCTGGTCGGCCAAGCTGCCGCTTTCAATCCTGACCGATTTCCACGAGTTGGCCGTCTATGAGTGCCGCCGACGCCCGCGCGACAGCGACAAGGCCAGCATCGGGCGCATTCACTATATCGGCTGCGACGAATACCCCGACCGCTTTCGCGAAGTCTGGGACCTCTTCAGCCGCGACGCCGTCTGGGCCGGCTCGTTCGACCGCTTTGTCCAGGCCGAGCGCGGCAAGCGCGGCATGACCGGATGGTTTCGCTGGTCGAGCAAATGCTGCAACTGCACAAGCCTTTGCACGACGCCAAGACCTCCGCCGCCGACCGCGAACTTTATCAGCGCCAGATTGACGGCACCGACCGCGAGATTGACCGGCTGGTCTATGAATTGTATGGTCTGACCGAGGAAGAGATCGCAATCGTTGAGGAAGCAACAAAGCGTTAGATTCACTATTGCAACGGGAGGACTGCATCGTGGAGAGATTCCGGGGAACAATCACACGGGGAACCGAAGCATGGAATGTTGAGGGGGTGCTTACCGTCAGCCAAGACATCCGGGGCGGCCTTGAGGATTGGCGTGGTGCGTTCAAGGACCCCGGTGGCACTTCCCTCAGTCCCGGACAGGAGTGGAAGCTGACATTAAAAGAGGGACGGTGCGGGAGAGTGGTTCTGAAGCGGCTCAACGCAAACAGCGATGGCCTTGCCCGTTGGGAGTTTGAGCGGGCGGGTGACTAGGAAACGGTGTCCGGGCGAGAGACGCTCACAAAGAACCAATCGGAGGTGCGAAATGTCCTCGGAAACCGTGCAGATCGGCTCTTTTGTCATATCAAAAACGCTGGTCGATGTGGTGTTTCCATTATTGGGAACTGTTGTGGGTGGTTTGATAGCCTCTATGACTGCGATGTGTCTGGAGAACCGAAAATGGAAAAGGGAAAAACAGGGCCGTCTTCGAGAGCAGGAGCGGCAAGCACTATCCTACGCACTTGCATGGTTGACCCCCATTGAAGTGGCGGTCATTCGCGCAACAGGGACTGCCTCGGCCCTTCAAAGGTTGGTGATTGACGAAGAGGAATTCCGTCGTGAATACCCCAATCTTCTATCCCTACTTCCCAACGATCCTCCTGCACATCTTCAGGTACTCCTTCCAGACAACTTCTATCCGAGGGTATGCGAAATCCGACGTATAGTGGACGAGGAATTGCATGCCAGAGCGTTAAAGCCTAGAAACCAGCAAGAATGTTTCAAATTGGCAATGCGGCTCTACTCGGAGATAGATCTTTTGAGAAAGGAATTGCATGCGCGATACCTCAAGACATTCGAATGAGAGGATGAGTTCGAAGTGTCGAAGTAGTCTTGACGAGGATCGTCGAGCAAATGCTGGAGTTGCACAAGCGGTTGCACGCGGCGAAAAGCGAGCGCGACCGAGAGGGGATTGCTTCGTCGCGGTAGAACCGCGCCTCGCAATGACGGGTCAGCGCCAGATTGACGCCACCGACCGGGAGATTGATCGGCTGGTCTATGGCCTCTACGGCCTGACGGACCAGGAAATCCGAATCGTGGAGGGGACAAACGAGTAGTGCGAGATTGCTTCGGCGCGCTGGAGCCATGCCTCGCAATGCCCTCTTTATTATGTCATTGCGAGGAGGCGCTCCCCATCGTGTCATTGCGAGGAGTCCGCCTGAGGCGGACGACGAAGCAATCCCGCCCTTACGCCTCCGGACGGGGCCGTCTCCTGGCAAGAGGACGGGATTGCTTCGCGGCCATCCATGGCCGCTCGCAATGACCAGAGGAAAATGATCATGGCGCGCCGGGGCGGGTTTGTTTACATTATGACGAACAAGCGCAACACGGTCCTATACACGGGCGTGACCAGCGACCTGAAGGCGCGTGTTTGGCGGCACCGAGAGAAAGTTGTCAAGGGATTCACCCAGCGATACAACATCGCGAAGCTGGTCTATTACGAGCCCTTCGACGACGTTCTCGACGCGATTGCTCGAGAGAAGCAGATCAAGGCCGGTTCTCGGCGGAAGAAGATCGCATTGGTCAACGGGATGAACCCGGAATGGCGTGATCTATACGACGATCTGTGACTGGCCCGTCCCCGAACTGCGCAAGCGGTGGCACACCTTTCGCACCGCCGCCGACCGCGAACTCTATCAGCGCCAGATTGATCCGCCTCAGGCGGACCGACCGCGAAATTGACCGCCTCGACGATGACCTCTACGGCCTGACCGAGGAAGAGATTGCCATCGTCGAGGGAACCGACCGATGAAGATGCGATTTCTGACGGACTACCGTGGACGAAGAGTGCGATTGACCGCTGAGCGCCTCGAGCACGTTCGGGAACACCCTGAAATGCGCGGGTTGGAGAAACGGATCGCGGCAACACTCCGGGCGCCGCAGCGAGTGATCCAATCGCGATCCGACCGCGAGGCCGAACCGCTTTATTCCTTGCTCCCCAAGCCCCGCATGGGCATACAATGGCTCTGCGCGGTTGTGAAATACCGGCCAGACGACGCGTTTCTTTTGACGGCGTATTTGACCGACAAGCCGAAGAAGGGAGTCCAACTATGGCCCGCCAGGTGAAAATATGGTATGACGCCGAGGGCGATTTCCTCGAAGTGCGCTTCTCCGACAAACCCGGCTATATGCGCGAAACCGACAATGACGCGGTTATGGAGCGCGTGGACGATGCGGGGAACCTTCTTGGATTCTCGGTCATGGGCGTGAGCCGGCTGACCAAGACGAAACCCCTCGTTGCCGACTTGCTCGCCAAAGCCGGTTGATCCCCCATCCGGCGGCGAGTGATTCAAACCTTGCGCCGGACGGGGATCGTCACGCCCGGCTGGTTTCGCTGGTCGAGCAAATGTTCGAATTGCACAAGCGTTTGCACGACGCCGAGACCACCGCCGCCGACCGCGAACTCTATCAGCGCCAGATTGATCCGCCTCAGGCGGACCGACCGCGAAATTGACCGCCTCGGCGATGTCCTCTACGGCCTGACCGAGGAGGAGATCGCGATTGTGGAGGGAACGAGACAACCGTGACCACTGAGCAAGCCCCCTCGAGCCAAGCGGTCACTTCGCCCGAAGAACGCTACCGCCTCTACATTGACGAGTCGGGCGATCACGTCTTCCGCCAGATGGAGGAGCCCAGCCACCGTTACCTGTGCCTCTTGGGGTGCTGGTTTCGAGGCGATCATTATCGCGCATTTCACGAAACCTTGGAAGGCTTCAAGAACCGCCATCTTCCCCATCACCCGGACGAGCCGGTGATTTTACACCGAGAGGAAATCGTCAACCGTCGAGGGGCTTTCTGGCGACTGCGCGACGACACGGCACGGGACGCGTTTGACCGCGACTTACTCGATCTAATCCGAAACACGCTCTTTCAGATTGTGGGGGTTGTCATAGACAAGAAACAACTTCAGGAGACCTACACAACTCCGGCCCACCCCTATCATCTCGCGATGGGTTTCCTTTTGCAGCGCTATTGCGGCTATCTCAATCATGTCAACCGCCGGGGAGACGTCATGGCGGAGAGCCGTGGTGGCCACGAGGATCGCTTGCTCAAAGGGTCGTACGAGTGGGTCTACAAGAGGGGTGCCTGGCAGATGAAGGCCGACGTGTTCCAGCGAGCACTGACATCGTCGCAGATGAAGGCGAAACCAAAGAGCGCAAATATCTCGGGGTTGCAGTTGGCCGATCTGCTCGCCCATCCCATTCGGCAAAGCATCCTGCTCGAAAAGGGACGGATCGAAGGGCCGCTCTCTCCGTTTGCCGCGCGGTTGATGGCAGTCGTGGAAACCAAGTTCAATCGCCACCTGTATGACGGGCGAGTAGAGGGATATGGAAAAGTCTTCTTTCCAAAATGAGAAAGGCCCTCGCGGGCCTCTCTCACGCTCGCCCTACGCGGGCGATCCACCTCCAGAAACCTGGATTGATTCGATCCTATTCCGCCGCCGGACGCGGTCAAGCAAAATCGCATGATCTATTTCTCAATGTCGGCGAATCGGTATCATCTGCGGACGACGCCACTGGTCGAGCAAATGCTGGAAGTCCACAAGCGTTTGCACGGCGCCAAGACCACCGCCGCCGACCGCGAACTCTATCAGCGCCAGATTGATCCGCCTCAGGCGGACCGACCGCGAAATTGACCGCCTCGACGATGACCTCTACGGCCTGAGCGAGGAGGAAATCCGCATCGTGGAAGGCGAACGGCCTTGATCCCGCTGGGGCCAGTGTGGAAGTATCCTTGCCGCGCCTCCCCAAGCTGTATCAACCCGAGAGAGATGCAATCACTCGCGGGAGCAATATCTGCCGACCCAAAAGAGAGATATATGTCCGAAACATTGACGGAAGTGCGAGGATTATCGGACGACGAGATCATAAGGAGGCATGATGAAAAGGCTAGGAGCACCGTAGTAGGGGTGAACCACTATCTTGCACAATTGGCCCGCCGACGGCGTATCTGTGAGTTGAAGACGGGGCAGGGGGGCGTCGTTTCCCAACCTCTTGTCGCTGAAAGAACAAACACGCAATGCGAAAAGACTCCACGAGAGTCGCGGGCAAACAGACGCGGCGGACTGCTTCCTGACTTTGCCGCTTGAGCTGTCGGCTGCCGATTCGGGCGCCCCTACAACGCATGGAACACACCCGCGACCTGTCAACCAATTGCACGAAGCTCAATAGAAATCGTTCCAAGCAGAGACAGAGAGGGGGAAATGAGGATGACTGGACTCAGGGATTGCTTGCGGCGAGGCGCGAAACTTTCGACCAGCGCACTCCTGCTGACGATGATTTTCAGGGCGACCTGGGCTTGGCCTCAGGCCGAAGGCAAAGCGCACACGGCCACACGCAAAGATGCAGGCACCACAACACATCTGTCCCCCAACGCAAAGGGCAATCACTGGGTTTTCAGTGGGATCTATCCCCATCTGGCTGTAACCAACGGTGGCGGCTCGGAATGCGGCATCGGGGCGGTGGTTCCCTGGGCGAGCAAGTTGTGGTTCATCACCTATCCGGCCCACCAGCCCAAGGGCAGCGATGACAAACTCTATGAGCTCGACGCGAACCTGAATTTGACTGTTCGTCCGGAAAGCGTCGGCGGCACCCACGCCGACCGAATGATCCATCGCGAATCGAACCAGTTGATCATTGGGCCTTATTTCCTAGACGCCAAAGGCGACGTTCGGGTTGTCCAACCAAGCGCCATGCCCGGTCGCTTGACGGCGGTCACCCGGCATCTGACCGACCCCGCAAACAAAGTTTACTTCGTCACCATGGAAGAGGGGCTGTACGAAGTTGACGTCAAGACACTGGAAGTAAAGATGCTTCATAAGGACCGCAATGTCGGCGGGACAGACATCCTGCCCGGCGATCATGGCAAGGGCGCCTATACGGGCCAGGGGCGGCTGATTGTCGCGAACAATGGCAGGGGCGGAGTTCTCGCCGAATGGAACGGGACGGACGACCCGAGCGATCCGAAAACCTGGACGATTGTGGATCGCAACAAGTACACCGACGTCACCGGCCCAGGCGGACTCTACGGTTCGCCGGACAAGGCGTCGCCGGTTTGGGCGCTCGGGTGGGACAAGAAGTCGGTGTTGCTGAATGTGCTCGACGGCGGGAAGTGGAGCCGGTTTCGCTTGCCCAAGGCCAGCTTTACATATGATGCCGACCACGGCTGGTTTACCGAATGGCCGCGCATCCGCGACATCGGAGCGGATCACTTGTTCATGGATATGCACGGCATGTTCTACGAATTCCCCAAGACATTTCGCATCGCAAACAGGGCGGGAATTCGGCCGATTGCCACGTATCATAAGATGGTGGTTGATTATGCCAACTGGAACGGCCGCTTGGTGCTGGCCTGCGACGATGCATCGAAGTATGAGAATCCCATTCTGGGACGGCCGCAGTCGAATCTGTGGTTCAGCACGCTGGATGGCCTGCGCGAGCTGGGCAAGCCCATCGGCTGGGGCGGCCCGTGGGTCGCTGACCGCGTTCGGGCCAATGAACCCTCGGAGCCTTACCTTCTTGCCGGCTTCGAGAAGCGCGTTGTGCACCTGAGCCACGACAAGGCCAGCCCGGTTACCTTCACGCTCGAAATTGACACGAGAGGCGATGGAAACTGGTCAAAGTACAAATCGGTCCTCGTATCCACAAGCGGCTATGCATATCACGTGATCCCTTCCGATGTGAAAGGCGAATGGATTCGCGTAAAGGCGGACAGCGATGTTTCATCCGCCACGGCGTATTTCCACTATTTCTCTTCGCCCAAGGCTGCGGGCGAAACGATGTTCAAGAGCCTCCCGCCAGCGGCCCGCCCGGCTCCGCGATCCGAAGGCGTCATCCGCCCCCAGGGCGACGCCGACCCGACGCTGCAATTTGCGGCTGACATCCTCGACGAGTCGGGCGAGGTCGTTGAGAGGGGATATTATGCGATTGGCGCAGATATGCGCTTGCGCCGCGTGAACAACCCTGCCGCCGACGAAGACTTGCGTAAGAAAGCCGTGACAAAGCAGGATTTCAAGGTGGATGAGGCCTCGGTCATAATGACGGAAAAAGGGAAACGCTATCGTCTGCCGAAGGGGCCGGACATTTTCAGCAGCCCGTCGGCTTCAGGCTGGCGTCGCGGCATCCGCGAAGTCGTTACCGAGCGCAACCTTGCCAACATCCATGGGACGATCTACGAGATACCCCGAGCGGCATCCGGCGGTTTGGTCAAGCTTCGGCCGGTTTGCACGCACAACCGCCTGATTGACGATTTTGCCTCCTGGCGCGGTATGCTGGTCATGTCGGGGAATCTGACGGGTGCCTTTGCGGACGATCACTATGTGCCATCGGACGACGGCAAGGTGGGGCTGTGGTTTGGCAACGTTGACGACCTCTGGAAGCTTGGTCGCCCACGCGGCCAGGGAGGACCCTGGCGCGAGACGAGCGTGCAGGCCAACGTCGCCTCCGATCCTTATCTCATGGCCGGGTATGACAGGAAGATAGTCAACCTCTCGCATGACCAAGAGCGAGAGGTGCGCTTCACCATCGAAGTGGACTTCCTCGCGGACGGGACCTGGCACGCTTATGACACGATCACCGTCCCAGCCGGGCAAACGATAGTTCATTCATTTCCAGCGGGCTTCTCAACTCACTGGGTCAGGCTCAAGTGCGACGCCGACTGCAAAGCCACTGCGCGGTTCTCTTACGATGAATGAACCCAGATAGAACGACGGTAATGCCAAGTCTCCCATCAGTAAATCAGCCATAAGAATTTGTCGTCAACAAATGGAGGATTCGAATGCAAACGCCTGGCCGCAAATCCACGGTATCATTCTCGACATTCGTCACACTGTGTCGTCTCCATGTAGATTCGGCTTTCGCAGAGCCGCCGTCGGGCCCTAGCCCATGGAAGAGAAAACATCGCGCGGCGGCCGCGTCGTGCCGTGGCTCGGTGCGAAGGTCAAGAACATCGTTGGCCTCGGGGAGCTTTCTGTCTCCCCTCTGCCCAGGGAAATTGGCGTGCGGGTGGTGGAGTCGCCGGCCGGCAGCGCCGCTGTTGTTTTTGGCGAGTGACGGTTCCATTTTCGCTCATTCAAACCGGACAATGGTGAAAGAGTATGGTGGAAACGTGTAGGTCATCCTGCCGTCCTTCGCGTCATGTTCCCACTCGCTGCGACTGGGCACAATTTTCTTCGGTTCCTCAAGGGTGTTTTCTAATTCAAGATCGCCAGCGATCTGCGTCACGAAAGCCTTCGGGCGACTGGGTTTGAAGCCGTCGAGTGCGATTTCCGTTTCAATACGGGTCGGTTCAAGATTGACCACCTGCAGGACCAACGCTTTGCCGTTGTTGGTGGTTTTCGCCATCGCGTCGAGCGCATCCTGTGGACTGGTGAAGTCCGTGTTGACCACGTTCGATGCCCAGTTCTGCGCGATCATTTGATCAACGTAGTACGGCGGTTGAAACCAGACCTTCGACGAGGTGAAAAACGTTTTGCCCTGCGACCAGATGATTTCCTGCTGATAGGCCTGCAGCGTGTTCGCCACGGCAATCGCCGGCAGGTAGTCGCCCATCCGCGCGAAGGTGTTGTGGTTGTGGGCATGACCTAGGGCACGTTCCATGTTGTGATTTTGGCCATTCTCCTCCAATGGAGCGATCTGAAAATCATAGTCGGGCACAAGCTTCCTCATGGACTCTTTGAGGTTGCGCATTGCAGCGATCCGGCTGTTCGGGTGGTCGGCCGTGCGCATGGCGTCGGTGCCGAAGTTGTAGTGGCAATCCCACCAGATTTTCCCGCCACGTTTCTTGGCAAACTGGACGAGCCGGACCGCGAGCTTCAGGAGCTCGCTCAGTGTGCCGTCCGGACCGGTCGTCCAATCCGAGGCGCGAGCCAGATTGTGCGCCACCAACAGCGTGATGTCCGGGTCCTTGGACCAAATGGCTTCGCCAAGTGCCTCGAACCGCTCGCAGTAGTATTCATCGAGCCTCTGTTCGTTGCCGATCTCAATGTGCTTCAGATTGTACGGCTTTGGATGCCCGTTGGTGGTGCGCTTTTTGGCCCAGGGAGACTCAGCCGGGTCGTTGACGTATTCAACGAAGTCGGCCATATCCTGTGGCGTTTCATCAATCCTGACGCCGGGGATAGGCAGAAAGCCGGCCGCCTCGCACAGGTTGAGAAAGTCGAAGATGCCGAAGCCATGGCTGGCGTAGGGATTGAAATTCCCGTGGTACGGCTTGCGGAGGTCTCTGGGGCCGATCATCTCTTTCCACTTGTACAGATGCGCGTCCGGGCAGTTACTGACCATCGAGCCATCGTAGCGCGCGACTTTCACACCCTGAGCAATGACCGCCTCGACGAGATCCTTTCGCAACGGCAGGCCGGCGAAACGCCCCCACGGCCCCGGTTGCAGAAAAGCATATCCCACCACAATCGTCGCTGGCTGTTTCAGGGTGATGCTGAAGCGGCCGTGCTCGTCGCCAGCGCTGGGCGTCAAGGTGAACTCGACGCGTTGGTACTCGCCGGGCGCTGCCTTTAGCTCGATGGCTTTCTCCGCAAGTCTCTGCGTGCCGTCAGCGCTCCATAGCGAAACGTAAACCACGCAGTCTTTCTCGGCCCTGATACGCAGCAGTCCCTCGTAAGTCTTACCCGCGAGCAAGTGGATGCCCCAACGATTCACGCCGGCGTTATCCATACCGATCTCTCCATCGCCCGAGACGAAAGTGATGCGCTGGCTTTGACGGCCGTTGAAAGAACGCTGGCGCTCGAACTGGAAGGTCCCCTTGGCGGTGGCGCGCTGCACTTTGCACCAGTGGCGGCTGACCTGCTCGTCACCGGTGGCTCGTTCGATGAGGAGTTTGCGCTTATCCGGCGGCAGTTCGCCGGCCCCAACCGGCCGGTTGGATTTGTCGGCCGGGAGGCCGAGGATTCGACGGACGATATTGTGATCCCAGCCAGCACCGCGAAAGCCCCACAGCTCTATACCGCCCTGTTCATTCTCTTCGACAAATACCTGCAAGCGATCTTTTCCCGTGAGTCCCAGGATGTCGCTGTCCATGTGCTCTTCGAAGTTCTCTCCATAAAGCAATTGGCTGTAAAGTCCGCCATAGCATTGATAGTTGAGATCTTCGAGATTCACGCCGATCATACGAGGGGTCACACCATGGAGTATCTTGTCGGCCTGAACGTGGATGGTGGCCCCACGAGCCGCGCCACCGGCCGCGGCGGCGACCCGGGCTTCTTGTGTCTGCAACTTCTTGGCCTTCTGTCGGGATGGTCTCCCCGCGGCAGCCGCGGCCAGTGAAGTTGTGGTTAACAATCCCAGCAACCCACGCCTCGAAATCGTCTCAGGTTGTCTGTGCTCTACCATCATCGTACCTCCTCGTGCAACTCGGCGGCGACTGCCGGTCCGCCATCAGGTAACACGCACGGTCAAGAGGGCTTCTCCCAGCCCGCGGATAGCGAGCTCGCGAAGGTTTACCCTGCAGACCGTATCCACCCAGTCACGCGGCAGACCCGATTCGCTGTTGAAGCCGCCACACCATGCGCCCACGTTGGTGGCCGTGCTGTGGCAATCGCGGCCAATCATCACAGCCTGAAGGATCGAACGTTTCGGATCACCACGACCGAAAACGAAGGCTGCTAGGGCAAGCGGTTGCTGCTCTGCAAGAAGTGTAGAACTGTAAGCCCTCTCGGTGTACTCAAACGGTTCCAGGAATTACGGCAATTGAAAGCCATCGGTCGGATTTCAGCTCGATCTACCAAATCACCACAGTTCCCGCGACACATTTCATGGCAACGATTTTCTCCAGGCCAATGCTTGATCCGCGAGCCGCTTGGCAACATCGGGACGGCGCTCGGCCAGGTTCGTCGTCTCCTTCGGGTCAGCTTTGATGTCGTACAATTCCATTTGGCTCCCGTCAGCATTGACTAGTAGCTTCCATTTGCCGTCGCGGGCGGCCACGTTGGGGCTTCTGTCACCCGGTTCCTTGGGATAGAGGTAGTCCGACATTCGGCCGTATTCCCAGAAGAGCGGCCTGGCGCGCTTTATCGGCTTGCCCATCCACGCTGCGCTCATGTCCTCGCCGTCGAGCTCCACGCCCTTCGGCAGTGGGACATCTGCCATTGTGCACAGCGTTGGGAAGAGGTCAATGCCCGCGAGGACAGTGGTTTCATCCACCTTGCTCGCCGGGATCTTTCCTTTCCAGCGGACAATGAACGGAGTGCGGATGCCGCCCTCGTAAAGGCTCCACTTCATGCCGCGCAGGCCGCCCGACCGCTCATGCTCAAACGAGGGCTCGGGTCCGTTGTCACTGCTGAAAACAACGATCGTGTCTTCCTCCAGGCCGGACTCGCGCAAAAAGTCGAGCAGGCGCCCGATGTGACGATCATACTCTTCGAGCACGGCGTCGAAGTTCCTGTGTCCTTTCGGAACGTCGTCATATTTCGGCAGCAGCTCGGGATCCGGCACATGCGGTGTGTGGACGTCCATGGGCCACAAGTTCACATAGAACGGCTGGCCTTTCGAGCGCCGGATGAACTCAATCGTTCTGTCCACAAGGGTAGATGTGGTTTCGTGGCGCGGCATCTTCGGGTCGAGGGCAGGTCCCATTCCTTCCAAAGGATGGCTGCTGACCAGACTTTCGTCGAAGCCATACGCCGATGGCAACGGCGCGTCTTGGACATCGCGCCCCCCGCCCATGTGCCACTTACCGAAATGTCCAGTGGCGTAACCAGCCTCTTTCAAAGTCCGCGCCAGCGACGGCGCCTTCGGGTCGAGCCAGTCCGCCTGCTCGTGCTGGCGGTTGGCTTTTCTCTGATGAAGGTAGTCATTAATCTTCCAGCGCGCGGGATACATGCCGGTGGTGACGGCCACACGCGAGGGCGAGCAGATCGGCGAGGCCACATAGAATTCCGTGAAGCGAATGCCCTCGGCCGCCAAGCGGTCTATACTTCGCGTCAGGACCTCCTTATAGCCGTAGCAGCTCGGATCGCCGAATCCCATGTCGTCGGTGTAGATGAAAATAATGTTTGGGCGGCGGCGTGGTGTCTCGGATGCTCGAATCCAGTGCGGCAAGGCCAAAGCGGCCACACCCAGGGCCAGCTCGGCGAGAAAATCGCGCCGCGAATGGAAGTCGAACATTGGTTGAAAAGTCATATTACCATCCTCGATCAAAGTGCTATTGCTACCCACCAATGTTCATCGGATCCCTTCTTCGCCCCAAACCGCGGGAACTTTGAATCCCTTGCCCGGACTGCCCTGATACTTGGGCGGTACGGCCTGCTTGGCGTACGCCTCGTAACGCGCAAGCAGCTCTTTGACCTTTTCCGGCATCGTTGCCGCGAGGTTGTTTTTCTCCGCGGGGTCGCTCTTGAGATCGAACAGCTCATACAATAGGGCGGCGTCGGCGCTTGCGAGCTGCGATTTGTTGCGTTTTGCCTTCTTTTCTTCTCCCTCTTTCTCCTGCGTCTGTTCCGCTTCGGGGCGGTTTCCACCGACAACCAGTTTCCAATTGCTGACGCGGATGGCACCATGCGTGGGTGTAGCGTTGAGAAGAATCTCCTCGTGCGGACTTGGTCTGCCGCTGGTGATGGTTGGCCAGATGTCCTTGCCGTCGAGCGGGAGTTTTTGCTCCAGAGAGCCGCCCACCACTGTAAGGAGCGTCGGATACCAGTCCACGATATGCAGGGGTTCATTCACGATCGTGCCGGGTTGGATCACGCCCTCCCAGTTCGCGAAGGCGGCAACACGCACCCCGCCTTCATACAGCGTGGCCTTCCCGGCGCGGAACGGTCCGTTGCCCGCTGATGCTTTCGTGCCGCCATTATCGCTCGAAAAAAGGATCAGGGTGTTGTTCCTCAGCCCCTTCCGATCGAGGGCCGAAACGATTTGTCCTATCGCTTCATCCAGCGCCGCCATCATGCCGCCGACGGTGCACTTCACTTCTGGCATGTTGCGATACGGTTCCATGTACTTTTCGGGCGCCTGGAGAGGAGAGTGAATGGCATTGAACGGCACATAGAGGAACAAGGGACGTTTCCCGCCATGCTCCTCGATGATGCGCACGGTCTCGCGAGCCAGTAGCTCCGTGCTATAGCCTTGGTCGCGGCAGACTTTGTCGTCCCGGTGCCAGTCAAACCCCCCGTCGCGTATGTGGGTGAAATAGTCCAGGGCGCCGTTGTAGTGCCCGTACTGGCGATCGAAGCCGCGCCGCGTCGGCAGATAGGCGGGATCGAAATGGCCCAAATGCCACTTGCCGCAGATGGCCGTCAGGTAGCCGGCTTCTTTCAAGGCTTGGGCCAGTGTCCGTTCCTCAAGCGGCAGGCCATATTGCGCCCAGGGCCGCACGACTCCGACTTGCAAACCATGCCGCATCGGATAACGTCCCGTCATCAGCGCCGCGCGCGTGGGCGAACACACGGGCAAAACATAGAACTGCTCGAGGCGCGCCCCACCCAGCGCCATCCTGTCAATGTTCGGCGTCTTGTACGGGCCGCCCTGATACCCCACGTCGGCCCAGCCCAGATCATCTATCAGGAAGTAAACGATGTTCGGTCGCTTCGCGCCCGAACCGTCGGCCGCCACCAACGAAGGCCGCATGCCCTTTAGCATCGCTCCAGCCACTGCCGATTTAAGGAACAGGCGTCTGTCCATGCTGTTCATTGCTTACGCTCCTTTTTTCTCACCCGACGTCTCATTGTCCCAGGGTCGCTCCCAACAAAAGCCGGGCGACCGCTGCGACAACACGGAGTGCGCGTCACGCCGCGCCCAAATCTTAGAGAACGAGGGTTCCCACATTTCCTGTGGTTCTCGTGCGGGCAAAGCTTGGGAATGGAACGTTTGTGTCACGCCGGCTGCTGACAACACTTCACCCTCGCGCGGGAGCAACGTTCCTGGGGTGATAGCGATGTCATCCACACCGCGCCGCCGGGGTGCTCCCTGCTGAAATGTCTATCCCTGCATGCAGCCTGCCAAGGCACCGCTTGGTCGCGGTCCTCCACTTCGCCGCTTTCACTCGTTCAGGAATTGATCTTTTGGCGCCGGGCGATTGATCACTGCACTGCTTTCTTCTGTTGCTCTTTAAGTTTCTTCTTTCCAGCCTTGGCCCCAGCCTTGGCCCCAGCCTTGGCCGCTTTTGGCTTCACCGCTTCGATCTTGCCGCCTGCGGGATTGAGTTGGTCGAGGACGGCCTGCAACCTCTTGCGCGCGGCGATGGCGTCGGTGTCCTTGGTGTCGGCGGGCACGAGCGTTTCCTCGAACGGCGCTTGCTTCATGTCATAGAGTTCGCCGCTCTGGTTCAGCTTCCAGCCCCGCTCCTTGACATACCAGTTCCTGCCGAGTTGGACATAGATCCACTGGCGCGGCTTGCCGGCCTGGCCGCGCAACTGCGGCGCGAAGCTCCGGCCGTCAATCGTCACGCCCTCGGGCAGTTTGGCACCCGCCAGATCCGCAAACGTCGCGTAGAAATCGCTGAAGTCCACCATGTCCTGGATGACCTTGCCCTCCGGCGTCGTGCCTTTCCAGCTGGCGATCAGCGGGACGCGCGTGCCGCCTTCCCACATCGAGGCTTTCGCGCCGTTGATTTGCCGTCCACCGATTGTTCCCGATTTACCCGATGTTCCGTTGTCGCCCGAGAACAGGATCACGGTATTCTCGCGGATTCCGAGCTGGTCAATCTCGGCCACAACCTTGCCGACCGTCTTGTCGAGGTAGGCAACGTTGTCGGTATAGAGGTCCGCACTGTCGGGCTTGCTATCGGGCGTGCGCAAGATCGGGCCATGGACGAAATGCGTCGGGTAGTAGAGGAAGAAAGGCCCTTCGCGATGGCGCTTGACGAAGTCCATGGCGAAGTCATAGACGACGTCCTCGTAGTAAACCTCTTTGTCGAGCTCGACGAGATTGCCGTTCTTGGTATAGCTCTTCTGCCAGTACCAACCGCCGGCCGTCGGATCGGTGATCCATTCGTCGAAGCCCCAGTCGCCCGGCGTCTCGCCCACCTGCCGCCATTTGCCCGCTGAACAGGTCGCATAGCCGGCCGTCTTGAGAGTCTTGGCGATGCCAACCTCCTCGCTCGACTTCGGGCCCATCCCTCCGGCTCCCCACGAGCCGTTCGTCAACCCACCCGTGCGGAAGTTATAGCGGCCCGTGATGAACTCGCAGCGGGTCGGACCGCACAGCGGTGTTGAGTGACAGATTTCAAACCGCACCCCCTGGCTCGCCAGCTTGTCAAGGTTGGGCGTTTTGAATTTGTCCGACCCGTAGCAGCCCACACCATCAATTCCGTAATCATCGGACAGAATGAAGATGATGTTGGGCTTCCGCGATGACTGCGCGGCCCGCAGCCACGGCGGCCCGACCAGCGCTGCCGCCCCGGTCAAGCCGGCAACCTTCAGCACATCCCTTCTTGTCCATTTACTCATGTTGCGCCTCCTGGGTAAAATGTATTTCGAATCTCTTTAAGAGCGTGTTTTAGAATTCATTTTTCTTTCGTTTTCGTTCAGGGCAAAGGCGATGAAGCATCAGATTGATCATGGCGATCTGGATCAGGGCTTCGCTGGTTTCGGGAAGCACTTCGTA
>Ga0315280_10001075_pt1 | contig 48433 bp, 52 predicted proteins | sample YL17G06_40_MG_FD_203697 | JGI IMG/M metagenome (GOLD analysis project Ga0315280, IMG submission 203697) | Sediment microbial communities from Yellowstone Lake, YNP, Wyoming, USA - YL17G06_40 | ecosystem: Environmental > Aquatic > Freshwater > Lake > Sediment | place: USA: Wyoming | collected... | reverse complement strand
CCATCTAGGGCTCTTATGCTACCGAAGTTTTTCGTCACGCCGTCTACTTGAAGGGCCTTCAGGTATCTCCACCGATCCTTGGAACTCTTTGAGTGCTTGCTGGCTGGAAACCGAAAGAGCTTAGAAAAGCTTCGTGTTTCAGGACTTCGAGCGGACATTGAGCAACGAGGCAGAGCGGAACTCGGAAACCAAACCAGTTTGCAGTATATCGCTGTGCAGTAGGGAAGCGGACTGGAAGGTCGAGTTATTCGGCAAACCTGAATACTACTGTGAGAGGCATCGTCCCGGCGTACCCGAGACTCTGATGACGAAACTAAAAAATCCCTAGCGCGTTCGACAATCAATGAGCCGCAAGTGCTAGGTTTGTCCTCAAACCTTCTCTAGAAGTATGTCAATCTCTTGCTCTTTGTTATAGAAGTGAGGAGAAACCCTCAGCGTATTCACTCTGGGTGCCACCACCACTTTTTCCTTCTGCAGTCTCAGCGCCACTCTGGCCGCATCTTCAACTTCGAAGGTCACTATGCCACTGCGCCTATCCTTCTCCACAGGGGAAGTAAGCCGTTTTCCTTTATTGGATAACCCGTCGATGAGCCTCCCATTCAGTCGTTCAATGAGTGGTGCTCTTTCCTGTGGAGGATACTTGAGGGTGAACTCTATCGCAGCTCTGGCTCCGGCGACTGTTATCACTGACCATGTTCCCCATTCGAACCGCGTCGCATCATCGGCGGGCGTTACACCACTCAAATCGAAGGGTCGACCGAAGGTATCCTGTTTCTTCAGGACTCTCGCGACGACTGAGTCGGAGATACCGTGCCATCCGACTATCGATGGCTCAAGTCGTCCCAGCGCGTCATGTTTCACGTATAGGAACGCCGTGCCATGAGGCCCCATCAGCCACTTGTAAGCTCCACAAGTTAGCACGTCGACTCCCAGTCTCCGTACATCTACCGGGATGACCCCAACAGCATGAAAAGCGTCCACGATCATTAGTGCGCCATGGACGTGAGCTATCTCGGTGATCCTTGGGATGTCCTCTTTGCATCCATTTATCCACGAGACATAGTCCAAAGAGACCGCAGCTGTCTTATCGTCAATTGCCCTCTCAAAGTCTGAGAGTGGTATCTGACCGTTCTTTGCCTTCAGAACCCGAACTTCCGAGATCAAGCCCTTCTCTCTTAGGGCGTGCCACATGTATACGTTGGTCGGGAAGTTCAGTTCGCTCACCACCACATTTTGTTCGGGTTCGCGCGGCAGAGCGCTCGCTATCGCTGCCAATCCTGATGTGACATTAGGTACGCACGCTACTTCTTCGACGCTGGCGTTGATTAGTCGCCCAAAGAGTTCTCGTGTTTTCACAATTTCGAGAAGCCAACTTTCCCACTTCTCGCCGTAATCTCTCCACTCATCCAGAAAGGACTGCATGGCCGCATGTACCGATAGAGGCGGAGGACCTGCACCGGCATTGTCTAGGTACACGCTGCTTCGAAGTAACGGAATCTGCTCTCGCACCTTGTTCAGGTCCATCTCTGAACACGCTTCAGGGATGGGACATCTGTCGGTAATAGAGCTTCCACTACGAATAGTGCGGCAACGATTCGGGGACGTCCTGGTTCGTTCAGGATGGTGTAGGATTGGCGTTTTCGGTATCTGGAAGGGGTTTCTTCTTAGGAGGTGTCGATCTTTTCTTGACGGGTTGAGTCTCAGTCGTCGTTTGATCTGTTGCTTTCTTGGGGACCAATGGAACCGCTTGTTGACGATATCGACTCCGACTTACTGCCACATAGACTATTATTCCCGCCGCAGCCAGAAACGCTGCAATGATTCCGAGAGCGATCGTCAGGTTGAGTATGGTGGGATCGGTTCTCCAGGAGGCTATGACGGTCTTTGGTTTGTCCATGACCACGCTCGTAGACTGACTGTTGGACTGGACATCGCCTTGCCAGCCGTTGAAGAGAATGCTAACACCGTAAGTGGTGCTGACGGGCGTTGATGCGTAGACTTGGGCTGTGGCACCTTCGTCATACCATCCTTGACCATAGGTCACTCCTTGGTCGGTCAATACTTTGAGGTAGTATTGCCGCTGATACACCGGAGACACTGAATGCGGGCCATCCATTTTCAGATTGAGTGTGATCCCAGACTGGACGCTTTTACCATCGGCACTCCAACCCTGAAAGACCAGACGACTGGTGTCATCGCCTCCAAGAATCGGGCCCGCAGCCGTCAGAGTTGCAGAATCGCCTGAGTTGTACCATCCTTCGCCCTGAGGCAACGGTGCGCCTTGCGACTGCACGCTCAGGTAGTACTGTAACTGATATACCGCAACAATGTTGTGGGCCCCATTCATCGTAATTGACCCACTGTTTCCGACACCGGAATAATCACCGGACCAATTTGAGAACACATACCTGGTGTTCGATGCGGTCTGGATGACGCTTTTCGTTATTGAGAACGAAGCAGTCGTTCCCTGAGTATAGGTTCCGCCTCCACTGACTGATCCCAAGTCTGATGGATCAGTGGACACTGTTAGCGAGTACTTGGCAGGTGTGTTGTAGTAGGAGTAGTCGTAGTAATAGTAGTCGTAGTAGTATGGATAGCCGTAGTAGTTAGAGTAGTAGTACGGATAGCCGTAGTAATAATAGCAGTAATAGGAATAGGAGTAGTAATAGCCGTAGTAGCAAGAATACGTCGAGTTATGGTACCAATAGCCCCCATAATACGAAGGCGTGGAAGACGGGGAAGCAGCAACCTGCACAGATTGACCGGACAAGAAAACGCTGCCTAGGCTTAAGAGGAGTATTGCCAGAGCTAACTTCGACACGAACCCTGAATTCATCGCTATCACTAAAGACACAAGTGCAGTCCCTATTTTTGGCTTACTCAAGACTAAATGGCCGACGGTCAGCGTCAATTTGCTTTAAGTACCTATACATGTTGACCTAGATTCGCTGGTGTTTCTATGGTTGTGAAAGCATACGTTCTGGTTCAGGCGCAGTTAGGTAGGGCGCGGTCAGTGGCCAAGGCAATTTCCAATGTCCGCGGCGTCAAGATGGTTCACGCCGTAACGGGCGTGTATGACGTCATTGCCTACTTAGAACTCTCGGATATGACTTCATTGTCGCAGCTTGTGATCAAGAAGATCCAATCTGTGAAAGGTGTTGAGAGGACTCACACGGCTATTGTCGTGTGAGTCTCCTTCCCTTTCTTTCATATGCTTATTCTCTGTGGATTCCGCAAAGGTTCCATTGCTCAGTAGAATACTTGCCTTCATGGAGCAAGATCATTCGCTCCTTTTCATCGTCCTGCAATACTCCCGACGAAAGTCCAACACCAAATGAACTTTCGGTGGCGACCTTCAGTTGATTTTTCACTTCCTCGACACTTACAGGCTTTCCGAGAGCCGCAACCAACGTTGTGACCGGATGCCACCTGCTACGAATGAACTTGCTTTCTTCATTTCGTCTGCTGGGCGCCAGAAGTTCACTCAGTAGGTCAGTGTTCGTTGAAACTAGGATTGATGCATGCCACAGAACGAAGTCGCGACCTACGGCTGCAGCACCTCCCGCTATCTTCTTGCCACCCACATGGACGGAGTTTGATGAGACAAAGGTGCCCTGTAGTCGCAGACTGTCGAGTAGCTTCAGGATCATCGATGAACCGTTCCTCTGGAATTCGGTCACGTGGTTTCTTTCGGAGCGTCGTGTCACGATGGTGACGTTGAGGTTTCCTTCGTCATGAAATACTGCGCCCCCTCCAGTAAACCGTCTCGCGATAGCAACCTCCTTCCTTAGGCAGAGGTCCACATCAACCTCAGAGTTGACGTTTTGAAATCGACCCACTACGACCGCCGGAGGGTTTGTCCAGAGGCGGAGCGTGGGCAGGAAACTGGTGGAGCAAGTGCTATGCGCCAATGCTTCCTCAAGGGCGAGGTTCTCGGCTACTGAGGGGAGGCTGAGGTCAAGAAACCTCCACGCATCATAGGAGGACGCAGGCGGGTTCACCATGGACGACATCTTGTGCGGATCCTCTTTGGGAGGAAGGGTTTCAATTCACTTTCTCGGAGTACCCGTCCCAACTTGGGAATGAGTCCGATTGCATCGGTGCCGAGCTTGCAAAGGACAGAGTGCATAGTCAACGTCAGCGGCTCGATCGAGATTACGTCTCTCTCCAAGTTGGCTCGTCGAATCGCAGACTCAACCTCCTGCAGAGAGCAATTGAAAACCTGAATCCGATCCAAACCTGACCTAATCCATTCCGAGTACTGTTGAAGCTGAGAATCAGCCAGCCATGCTTCGAGCGTTCCGTCGTGTTCTAATCCTGTAATTCGGATTGAAACCTTGATCTCTGGATAAAGGCAATAGTGGCCCACGATCTCCCGCAGCGGAAGAGGTTTGCCATCCGTCAGCTGCGCTCGTAGCGAGTTAACCCTAATCTTCGCACTCAATGATCTGGGGGACTCGATGCCAAGATCCACCTCCAAGGTTTCTGCACTGTGGCTGCTTACAATTCCTTCGTAGTTCCCGTAGAGCTCGATCGCGGATAAATCTGTGTGAGCGAGACCAAGTCTTTGAGAAATAAGCTCCAGGACGATTTCAGAGTCGCCTCCTTGAAGTTCTATTCGTGCGTATCCCTTATTGGAGAATCCTAGCAGTTTGATTGTGGCGGTAAGTTCACCTTTCAAATTCAGAAATGCTTGTTCTAGGCTCGCTGTGAAGGTCTCGCGTTTCATCGCGCCTGGTCTTTGTAGTAGTGTAATCTTCATGTCGGTCAGTATTCTTATCTACTGAGCTCGGCTTCGAGTCGCTCAATTTTCCCTTCTAGAACAGTGATCATGTCTGCGTTTTCGACGCTTTCGAGTTGACTACCGCATTTTGCACACTTGAAGGAACTCTCCATAGCCTCCTCGAATGTCACCCGTACGCTGCCGTCGGTTTTGCATATGAAGAAGCTGTGATTTCGCTCATAGTCAAGCCTCTGTTTCAGCTTCTCTAGGGCTCTCTTCTTCCGACTTCGAATGAAAGCGTCAATTTGATCGGGCTGAAGCCTCCAATAGAAAATGAACCATCCAGTTTTCTCGTCCCTGACGCGGGTGCATGATACTAGGCCGTGGTCGTAGAGCTTGTACAGGATCTTCCGTACCGTGTTCAACCTTATCTCTTTACTGAAGCGAGTCTTGCAGTCGTTTGTTATCGTCTCATCCGTTCCTTCCCCCATTGCCTTCAGGCTCTTAACAACCGTCACAGCCTCCTCGCTTCCGAAGAGGTTGGCAACTTTGATGAGTTCCTCGTCAAGCACCGACAAGCTCATGATCACCGAGAACGATCCTGAGATGTTAATGGTAGTATTCGGAATTAATTCTTTGTTAGCGTGTTCGTTGAGGTTTTGGGGCAAGCAAGTCTTTTATACGGTTCGACTTGGTGTAAGCCCTCGCGGGCCGCTGAAAATGAAAGAAACCCTATCCACTTTGGGCTTTGTGTTGTTCTTCACCGGTTCCATGCTCGACATCTCCGGCTCCCTCTTCGTAACCCAAGGTGGTGTCTCACCAGCCACCTACCTCAGAGTAGGAGTCATAGAGCTAGTTGGGACAGTGGTCTTCCTGATTGGGATTTACCTGATAATCAAGACCCGTTAAGCCGTGTCGGCATGCTCAATCGAACGCGCAAGAAACCTCGAATACTGATTCTCCGAATAGGACATAGGCTGCAGCGCGATATGCGGGTCACGACTCATGTCTGCTTGACCGCTCGTGCCCTGGGCGCGAACGGCGTTTTGATTGCAGACGTTAACGACAAGCAGCTGGTGGAAACCATTAACCGCGTCACGGGGCAGTTTGGCGGCGAATTCACTATCCTGACCGGAACCCCATGGCGCGCAAGTCTGATGGAATGGAAGCGGGCTGGGGGCAGGGTAATCCACCTCACGGCCTACGGCATACCCTTGCCAAGAATCATCAAAACGATTCGCCGCTCCGACCGGGATAAACTGGTAGTAGTTGGCGCGGAGAAGGTTCCCGGGGAACTCTTCCATTTGGCCGACTGGAACGTGGCAGTGACGAACCAGCCGATCAGCGAGGTAAGCGCGCTGGGAATATTCCTTGACTGGCTATTCCAACACCGACATCTAGAGAACGAATATTCGAATGCAAAGCTTCGGATTATTCCGGCAGAACACGGAAAGCATGTTCAAAGTTAGGTCGGCGGTTCGGTCTTCGATCTGTCTTTGATTCTGATTATGTCGCCTAAGGTTATCTCGGTAGGAGCAGCTGTCTTCGGGACGCTCGGCACTTCCTTGAGTGCAACGAGCAATTTGATCCTTAATTCGTGCTCAAGCTCTTTGCACAGCTTTGTGTTCGGCGCAATCTTGCCAATCTCAATCTTCTGAATGAGCGAGAGCTTCTCCTTAACCCGTTTCGCCAGTTCTTCTTGCGACAATCCCAACTTCATGCGTTGCTTTCTGATTCGCTCAGCGAAATCTCCCGCGACCTCGACCTCACCTATCTCTCTCAGAACCTCCGGTGCCTTTCTGTAGGGAGCTCGCGGGGCTATCGTCACTCTCATTGGGAGTGTCGGTCGTGGGGCTGGTTCTTCTTGGTAGGGTTTCCCTAGCCGTTGGCATCTGCTGCAGACCAGCATCTTGGCTCCTTCCACCTTGATCTTGAAAGCCGGACCCTGAATTTCTCTTCCGCAGATATCACAGTTCACTGCTGGCCTCCTCGCATCGCTTTGCGACAGGTTGACCTTAAATTGGTTTCTGGCCTCACAGGGGAGGCTGAGCTCCTTGGAGCGACCTACAACCACCCAACTTCGCAAGCTAATCGGCGTTGCAAACTACCAGTTCGGCAGAAACGTAGGGGAAGCGCTGTTCACCAAAGAGACTCGAATAGAATGCTCCAAACGAACAGGCAGAATCAGACACATCTACACGGGTAAGCGTTTCATTGCCACGCTGAGACCCAAGGATGGTTATCTGGCATTATCGCTTCACGGTGCTGAACTGCTGCTTTCAAGACTGAAACCACCGCCGAATATTGTAGTCGTCCAAACGAACGTTTCCGATTTCGTCAAGACCGGAGGAGACGTATTCGCCAAACACATCGTACGCGCCGACGAAAACCTACGACCGGCAGAAGAAGTGATTGTAACCAACGAGAATGGAAGTCTCCTGGCGGTCGGCAGAGCCGTACTGAGTGGGAATGATATGATATTCTTCAAAAGAGGTGTCGCAGTGAAAGTGCGGCGGGGCATTGGTGAACCAACGAAGGGGCCCATTTTCGTTCCCGAAGAATTATTCTGACCTTGACAGTGACCGACGGACAGTTCGCATAGAACATTGGCTGCAGACTGCGTCTTCTAGATTAGCGCCTGTCTGCCCAGCATGAGCTCACTGTCGGAGTATTCTCGACCGTACATTTTCTTGATAACTAAGAAGCGTCTCGCCCTTTCCTGAAGCTCCTTCTCGAAGAACTCGATTACACCATCGTGCTAACTGAAATGCGCTCGGACAAAGACGGAACCTGAAAGGCCTAAGGGCGGAGCTGAAGTAATTAGTTTTGCTGCGGCAGGTAAGAATCGTTGTGTGTACAACAAAAGATTGTGTGGGTGGAATGGTGAGGGCACCTTAACTTGACTGATGTTTTTTCTTGTGAGAGCCTAGGGCTTTAATCCGATATTCTTATTGTGTTGAGTCACAGCAAACTGCGCAGTTGAGATAGAATGGCGTACAAGGCTTTGAAGGCAGCACGCGGCGGAATGCCCGGTGGACGAGATACGATGCGGATGATGCAGAAGATGGGCATGAAGGTAGATGAGATTCCAGACGTTTCTCAAGTCGTCATAAAGACGCCCGCGAAGGATATTGTAATAGAATCACCAAACGTGACCCTTGTCACTGTTCAGGGTCAGCCGATGTATCAGGTCGCCGGCGGGACAGTTACTGAGGAAAAACCCCGACCGTCAGCTCAAGCGGGTCCGTCAGATGAGGATGTCCAATTAGTCGCCCAACAGACCAGAAAAGGAATGGACGAATCTAGAAAGGCCCTCGTCGAGGCTGGCGGGGACTTAGCCAAGGCTATTCTGCTGCTAAAGGGGCAGACCGCCTAGAACAATTTAGACGGCGGCTATCAGGGATTCGGTTCTACTCTGAGCTTTTGCCATTCGGCTCTTAATTCTTTTCAGTCGGAAGAAGTCTTCGCGTTCCGCCTCCTCCAGATGCATCTCAATGTAGCGGATGGTTGCTAGCATCCGCGGAATAACGACATACTCCAACGAGTTGACTCGTCTCTTTGTCGATGAGATGGCTTCGGCCAGCTTCTTAACTGCGGCCTCGGCACTAGAGAGTTCAGCGATGGCTTTGATGGCGTCAGCCATCTTCAAAGTTGCCTCATCAAGTCTAACCGACGTATCGTAGATATTGTACGGAAAGCCTGTTAGCGGCTTGACGTTGACTTGGATGTACGGGATCGTTACGCCGATAATGTTCCTAGCTTTGGATTCGATTGAAAACCTATCTTCGACCCCTACCGATGTCTGCTCAAGTTTCAGGTAGCCCATAGCCATCTGGGCATCGACGAAGTCATCGTACGCCTCGATTAGTAGTTGCTGTGCCTTGGCGCGGAGCGTCGATATCTCACGTACGAATTGGAAGAATTCGATCATCAGGGCGTCTAGTTTCTCTCTGAGGAGGTCGCGGCCTCTTTCCGCTATGTTTCGTCTCTTTCTGAGGGTGAGCAGCTCCATTCGAGTTGGGTGGACGCCCGTGATGAGTTCGGGCACTTACCTTCCTGCTCCAGCTCTGTACTTGGGGTGGAATTGCTTGATTGTTGCTGGGTCGATGCGTTTCAGTTCGCTCTCCGGTAGGGCTGAGAGCAAGTCCCATCCTAGGTCTAGGGTCTTCTCGATGTCGCGGTTCTCATATTCTCCTTGGCCGATGAATCGTCTTTCAAAGTCGTCTGAGAACTTCAGATAGATCTTATCTCGCGTCGAAAGCGCCTCTTCTCCGACCACGGCCACGAGGTCTCTGAAGGCTCGGCCTTCCGCGTAAGCATAGTAGAGCTGGTCGGAGACTTCTCTGTGATCTTGCCGAGTCCTTTCTTTTCCGATCCCTTCGCGCATCAGTCGTGATAGGGATGGGGAGACATCAATTGGTGGATAGATGCCCTTTCTGTGAAGACCTCGGTCAACGATCAACTGACCTTCAGTGATGTAACCTGTCAGGTTTGGAATGGGATGCGTGATATCGTCGTGGGGCATCGTTAGAATTGGCATCTGGGTGATCGAGCCCTTCGCCTCACGAACTCGCCCAGCTCTTTCGTATATTGTCGAAAGGTCAGTATACAGGTAACCGGGATAGCCTCTCCTACCTGGAACTTCTTCTCGGGCCGCAGAGATTTCTCGTAAGGCTTCTGCGTAGTTCGTCATGTCTGTTAATATGACCAGGACGTGCATGTCGAGTTTGAATGCGAAATATTCCGCAGCCGTAAGCGCCATGCGTGGGGTCAGAATTCTCTCAATGACGGGGTCGTCTGCGAGGTTGATGAACATGGTAACATGTTCGAAGGCGCCTTGCTTCTCGAAGTCTTCTCGGAAGAATCGCGCTTCGTCGGCTGTGATGCCGATGGCTGCGAAGACCGTTGAGAACGGTTCACCCGTTCCTCTAACTCTTGCCTGTCGAGCCACCTGAGCGGCAACACGGTTGTGCGGTAGCCCGGCACCAGAGAACAGTGGGAGTTTCTGTCCTCTCACTAGTGTATTCATTCCGTCGATGGCTGAGATACCGGTTTCGATGAATTCTCGGGGATATGTGCGGGCGTATGGGTTAATGGGCGCACCGTGCACGTCCCAGTAATCCTCCGGTATGATGCGGGGACCACCATCAATTGGATTTCCACTTCCGTCGAAAATTCTTCCCAACAAATCGCTCGAGACCGGTAATTTCACAGTTTCGCCCAGGAAACGTACGACGGTATTTGGCACGTCGAGTCCAGAGGTTCCCTCGAAGACTTGAACGACGGCCAGGTCGCTGCGGACTTCGAGAACCTGCCCTCTCCTCTCCTCGCCGGTGGGCGTGCGTATTCTCACTAATTCTCCGAAGCCGACTCCTTTCACGTTCTGGACGAAGAGTAGTGGGCCGGAGATTTGGTTGACAGTCGAATATTCACGAACAACTACAGACATCTTAGGTGCCTCACTTGGCGACCTCAAGCAGCTCCTTGCTCAGGCCGTGGAACTGCTCGTCAATTTTCTCTGAAAGATCCTTCGAAAACACTCCGAAGGTTTCTGACGGCTGAATCTTGGCTCGGGCGATCTCATTCTTCGCAGGGACTTCAAGCGCCCGTTGGAGCGGGACGCCTTTCTCAGTCGAGGTCTTCATCTTCTCGTAGAACTTCATTATGAGCCCCATCAATTGAAATGTCTTCTCTGGCGAGCAGTAACTATCGACCGGATGCAAGGCGCTTTGAATAAGGAAGTCTTCCTTGATCATTCGAGCAGCTTCGAGTATAACTCTCTGGCTTTCAGATAATGCGTCGGGGCCAACGAGCATTACGATCTCTCTGAGTTCTTCGTCTCTTTGAAGTAGTGCCATCGCTTCCTTTCGCAGAGCCGACCACTCCGGGCCAATCTGAGTACGATACCAGTTCTCCAAGGACTCCAAGTACAATGAGTAACTGGTCAACCAATCGATCGCTGGGAAGTGCCTTCGCTCAGCCAGCGGCTTGCTCAACGCCCAGAACACCTTCACAATTCGCAACGTGTTCTGAGTGACGGGCTCAGAAAAGTCTCCTCCAGACGGCGAGACGGCGCCGACCAACGAAACTGAGCCGAGCTTGTTAGAATCGTTACCAATCACCTTAACACGTCCAGCTCTCTCATAGATCTGCGCAAGTCGTGACGCAAGGTAAGCAGGATACCCTTCCTCTCCCGGCATTTCCTCTAATCGGCCGGAGACCTCACGCAACGCCTCAGCCCACCGTGAAGTTGAGTCGGCCATAAGCGCCACATCATATCCCATATCCCGGAAATACTCGGCTAGAGTGACCCCAGTGTACATGCTCGCCTCACGAGCCGCGATAGGCATGTTTGACGTGTTCGCAACCAGGATCGTTCTCTCCATCAAAGGCTGCCCTGATCTGGGGTCCTTGAGTTCGGGGAATGTTTCGAGAACTTCTGTCATCTCGTTGCCCCGTTCCCCGCAGCCCACGTAGACAATGACGTCGGCGTCGGCCCATTTCGCAAGTTGGTGCTGGGTGATCGTCTTGCCAGTACCGAAGTCTCCTGGAATCGCGGCCGTCCCTCCCTTAGAGATTGGGAAGAAGAAGTCAATGATCCTCTGCCCCGTAATGAGGGGCGTATCAGAGTGGACCTTCTCTCGGATCGGACGTGGAATGCGAACAGGCCAAGAATGCATCAAGTAGAGCTTGACCGCTCCACTCTTCGTCTCAACCTCCGCAACAGGATCCTCGAGTGTGTAGCTGCCCTTGGATACGATTGACTTCACACTTCCCTCAACATTGGGTGGGACGAGAATTCTGTGTTTGACCAGGACCGTTTCCGGCACTTCGCCCAACACATCGCCGCCTGTGATCTTGTCTCCTTTCTTCACGGAGGGAGTGAATTCCCATTTTTTCTTCCTATCCAATGGAGCAGCGCTGATTCCTCTATGAATGAAGGCTCCCCCCTTTTCCAGCAGAACTGGGAGTGGGCGTTGGGTTCCGTCGAAGAACTGACTCACCAAGCCCGGTCCAAGCTCCACGGAGAGCGGGTTACCGGTCCGTTCAACAATCTCACCCGGCTTGATACCGGTCGTCTCTTCATAGACTTGTATCGTTGCAGTGTTACCTTCGACTCGGATTATTTCACCAATCAAACCCGCACCGCCGACTTTGACAAGTTCGTACATGCGAGCACCAAGCATGTCGGATGCGACAACTACAGGTCCAGCTACTCTTTCTATCTTACCCGGTTTGAATGTGGACACTATAACTTCCTCAAGCAAGTTGGAAGGCGGCTGTGATAATGAAGGTCCCTAATTATTACTTTCGTCAGTAGGTTTGTTCATGAGTCGGCGGCTTTGGTTTCATTTTACGTTAAGTGGAACGCCTAGAACTTGATCAGGTATTTTCACATAAGTTCCTGAAATTCCTCGACGGTTAGCCCAGCCTCTCTGATTATCGCTCTCAGAGTTCCTTTGGCAACTTCCCTATGCCTTGGCACAGTGATTCTTCTATGCGGAGGTTCTCTCTGCCTAAGTATCATGTGACTTCCAGTTTGATGGTCGACTTCATAGCCGATCTTTGCCAAAGCTTTGATTACTTCAATGCCGGAAACTATCGGTAGCTTAGCCACTTACTTCGACCGTTTCTTCCTCTATCGGCGGCGGGATCGGCTCATTGTGTTTCTTGAGACTGACGAGGTACCCACTAATTGCGTCCCTAATGTTATCCAGAACCTCTTCTCTGCTCTTGCCCTGTGATATGCAGCCCGGCAGAGTAGGACATTGCGCCACGAAGTTTCCATCCTCATCCTGCTCGATCATTACCCTGTACCTCATGGCTGTTCCCACAAATCGGAGCTTCCTTGTAGGTGTGAGCCTTATAGTTTTACGTCGCAAAACGAACGTAACTGAGCAATCAACTATACAGCACTTGTCGCCACGTGATTCGTTACTTGTTTTAGAGGAACTTGGGTGGCAGCGGACGCGGGGTTCGCTCTATTTCGTGAGGTGCTTTCCTTCGTCCATTATCTTCCGGTCGTCAACCCAGATGGAGCACTTCAGCATTATCCCGTCAACATGGGTTGGTGCATGCCAGTCTGCGCCCGTCTCCTCAGGGTAGGGGTCACCGAAGGCGCAATGAACTGTCGGGAATTTCTCATCCTGCAGGAGGTTACCCGTCAATTTCTCTAGGAAGATGTTGGTGCCAATCGCAAATTCTCCGAGCCTATTGCTGTTGGGGTCGGTGTTCAAGTATTCGCTGAATTCCTTCCTCAGCTCCTCATTCTTGCAATGGATGGAGGATAGGTCGGCGCGGGAATCCTTCACCTGTAGAGTTACAGGTGTCTTTGAGATGACTCCATACTTTGGGCTGAACCAGTCTCCGAGTTCGTCAATGACCATTGTCCCATTGGCTTTGTAGGCCGCAGTGAAGATTTCTCCCTCGGGGAGGTTGCCCCACATACCCTTCTCATGGTAAATTCCATTGCAGGGCCTCCATCTCCAAGTGGGATTGAGTTCAACATCGAGCTTCGTCCCACTCTTGTTGACAACCTTCGCTTTCCTGCAGCCCTTAACGACTTTCTCGACCTTCGCTGTCAGCTCCGAGATTTTTCGGTAGTCAGTGCACATTCCAGTCTCCATCAGTTCCTTGGTGATGCCTGGCATGTGGCCGTGCCGCGCGTATTGAATTGCCGTTCGTATGAATGGGCCTCTCATTGCAAGTTCGCTTGGTTTACCGCGTTTACTCTGCAAGGCCAGAAAGGTGACATTAGCCCATGGAATCATATCCTGGATGGGTTTGGGGAGTTCTTTGGCAGGGCGTTCGGTGTAATCCTCGAGAACTACTAGTTTGACATTTCCACTCGAAATTCTGTCCGCTGCCTCTGAGAGTGCCTGACCAACCTCAGGTGTTTCTCGATCTGTCAGGATCAGAACATGTTCCCCGGATTTGACGCCCATACAGACTTCTACAGCGTTTCTTGCTCCTTCCTGTAGGCTTCCCAATGATTCTATCACTGCTCCGTTGGCTTATGCGACCGCTTGATCCTAATCCACCATATACCCGTTATAATGATAGCTAAGGCCACAAACAACGCGACTAGAGACTCGACTGCTCGGGGACTCGCGTACGTCACAATTAATCTAGGAAAGTAGCTCTGGTTGGGCACATCATCATGCGTAAAGAACTGAGTAGAGTATACGATTGGCGAGTCCTCATGAAGATCCTTGACTACAACTCCATCGTTCGGGATCCCGGATCTCCAATCCTTCACAATATCGGTGATGTCCCATTCCATCCATACTGCTGGTTCAGTACTGTTCCAGGCTCCCTGGCCGGGTGGGACAGGCGATTCGGAGTGATGAACGTCCGTGAAATTCGGCTGATAAGCCCAAGAAATGTTATACTCGCCCCAATCTTGCAACAGGCGGTAGACGCCATAGATCCTACCGGTCGTGTCCCCAGTCTTGCGCTCTGAGTCGGCCGTGGTCTTATGCCAGACTCTTAATCGCAGCTTCGCGGCCACTACCCAAGCATCATACGGGATGCTTGAAATGTTGAAGGCCTCCCATCCCCTCATATTTCCTGGTTTCTCGTTGTACGACTCGACCTGGAAGTTGTTGGAGCCCCCATTGTTGGCTTTCGGAGGAAATTGCCAGCCGTAACTGTCCTTGTTGGCGTAGAACGTCTCGGTCCTTACGGAAGTGACCCAAAACCCCGCGGCCGTTGACCCAAAGAGGGCCATCATGAGAACTGCGAGGTAGAGTCGCTTCAAGTGCATGAACCCGCCGAGCTGGCGCGAAGAACAAAGGTCAAAGCCATAACCATTGTTGTCTAAGCGGACTCGAGGAGGGATATCCTATCCTGCGATTTCTAATGAGCCTAAGCAAGATGAAGCTGATTCCTAGGAGCGGTTGGCTGAGCCACGGGATTTCACTCCATGACGTGGAATCTGTCGCAGACCACACCTTCTCCACGTGTGCGCTTTCACTTCTCCTGGCTGATCTTGAGATTGAACGCGGCGAGAATGTGAATGTGGAACGGGTCTTGCGGATGGCTCTGCTTCACGATATGTCGGAGACATTGACGTTCGACATAAGCAAGGCGTACTTGGAGTATCTTGGCAAGAGGGGACATGCAATTAAGAGAGAGCTTGAGCGGGCGGCCTGGAAGCACCTGGCGGATGGTTTGAAGAACCCGGCTTTGGCTGGAGACTATACGCGCCTCCGATCAGAATTCGATGTAGAAGAGACCATTGAATCCAAACTAGTTCACGCGGCCGACCTCTTGGACATCCTGCTGCAGGTGATCGATTACCGGAGAAGAGGATACCCTGAAGCGTTGGTGGCGGACCTTTGGAATGGGACAAGCAGTAGATTGAGGGAATCGAATATTCCTTCAGTCCGTAAGGTTCATCGCATGATAATTGGAGAGGCTGGGAAACTGCGGCCCAAGTGATTAGATTATGTGGATGTAGTTCGCGGGCAGCTGAACTACGCCAATTCCGTTCTCATAAATCCAAATTCCGAACTCCGCGGACTTCGGATCCGCTACTAGAGAGATGGCGTAGGGTGAGAACTGGTAGAATTGCATGTGTGTATCGAGATCGGTCTGCGACAGGAACAGGCCATGTCCCGGGTGGGAATGATACCAGCCGACTATTCGTCCCTGGATCCTACCCTGTACGATGTCGTTGGCAACCTGTGCAAGTTTCTGCGGGGGGAATGCGCATGAAACCTCGTTCATCTCACTTCCACCGGGAATGATTTCGTTGACCCAGAGAGATGAGTCTTCCAGAGCCCCCATCAGCAACCCAATTCGTTCAAAGGGCTTGTTGACATCACGTGAAATCCGGTCCATCACCCTGTTCGTAATGAAGACCTTGAACAATGCTGGCCACGAACCTCAGCGCTACCGAGAGATGTGCAGATAAGATTTCACCCGCGAACCCTAATGAAAACACAGTTGAGAACAGGGCTTTTCGTCACATACCTGTTCATTAAACGGCTGTTCTAAAGTATGGACAGGGTGTTCAAAACCATGGGGTTATTGCGGAGGCCCCCTTCTCCGTGGTCTAGGAACAACATAGGAGGTACGAAAGAAGATTGAGTGAAATCGCGGCACGGCGAATCTACTACCTCGCAGCTGTTGCTATCGTTGCAATTGTACTGATCAGTGCGGTAGCTGTCACACGACCGTTGACTATAGTGGCGCCCGCAGGCAATACAGGCACAACGACTAAGACCATTCAGGTAAGCGGTGTTGGCACAGTATCGGCTGACCCCGATCAGGCCAAGTTGCTCTTGGCAGTTCTAACGCAGGCAGGCAGCGCCAACCAGGCCACGGTTGACAATGCAGCAATCATGACCAAAGTAACTGATGCGTTAGTCAACACTGGCGTAAGCAAGGATTCCATACAGACCACTTCCTTCACATTGACTCCCATCTACGAGAACAAACCAGATCAGACAACGCCACCAAAGATTGTAGGATACGCGGCCCGAGATGCAATCGCAGTGACCTTAACCGACTTCAAACTAGTCGGCAAAGCATTGGACGCTGCAATCGCGGCCGGCGCAAATGAAGTGCAAGGCATCTTGTTCACATTCTCCGACGGTAAGTATGCGACCCTTCAGAAGCAGGCGCTCCAATTGGCCGTTCAGAACGCAGACAGTGAGGCGAAGGCCTTGGCATCCAGTCTCAACATCAACATAATTGGTCCAATTTCCGTAACCCCAGGCTACATGTTCCAACCCACACTCGAGAAACTAAGTGCATCCGCACCACAAACACAAACGCCGATTCAGCCAGGCACATTGCAGGTCACTGCGACGGTGCAAGTGACTTACCAGTTCGCCTAGAAGAACGGAGCAGAACTAGAGCCCCAAGAACCGTGGCGTAATAAACGCCTCAACATACGCCGCGACAGCGAACAACACTACCGAAAACAGAGACAGTAACAAGACGTCTTTCAGTCCCTCTACGAGAAGCGGTCGGTCAATTGTCCGGCCGCTTAATTTTGAGTAAATCGCACGAGTCATTGTAACATGCCAACGTGCGAGCCCAGAAAATTCCAAAATGAATGCGGGTATCTCAAATACGCCGTGAGGTGTCAAGCCGGCGACCGTAAACATAGGACCCTTAGTTACGCTTGTGAATGATGCGATTCCTCCGATCACTATTCCGTTTAGCAAGAGCTCGTACCCTAGGCTAATTGCTCCGATTAATGGGATCCAAACCCAAACGCGCTCAGGGTTCCAGAAGTGTGCTATGTTGTTTAGAAAGATCAGTCGGTAAAGATCGTTTGTGTAGGGTGGCGGTATTGCAATGTACGTTCTGCTTTCCCCGATGACGCTTTGAAATTCCTTGATGAGTTCAGGCGATGTGAGAAGAATAGCGTACGTGACAATGCCCGAGACAATTAGTATGGTAAAGAATGCCACTGCGATTACTGCAATCAAAAGTCTGTTGCGTTTGAAAGATGCAAAGATCTCAGCGAAGGGTTGCATGGGCGCCGCCTAGATTGTCTGCGGCTTCCCGCAAGATGGACAGAACCTCGACCCTTCTGGGACTGGGCCGCCACAGGCTTGACAAACAGTTGACGGTTTCCTCGGTTTCAGTAATGTGAGAACAGTGTCTTCTTCCAATGCCTGGTCTCTGAAGTGTTCGTTATAGTCTTTGAGCAGGATGTAGAACCAATATATCCAGAAAAGGCCGGCTGTAATCGCCGTTAGTATGAGGTACAGCAAAGCATCTCTCTTGTGAGTCTTGGGTGATGGAAGACTCTGGGGCTGTGTGCCAAATTCAGCAAGGGCATTCGTAAGGGCGGTCTGGTAAGTCGATTGGCGTTCTTCGTGTCTACGCATGTCGAGTGTTAGATCGTATGCGACAATTAGACTGGTGATTGGGGTCACGAAGACGTACAATATTGCCCAGAGGCCAGCGGGCCTATCCTGCTCCTCGAACATAGAGTCTTCTGCGAGTTGTGAAAGTTTCGGAACGTTCGGGCTGGGGGCTGCAGTTAGATTTGTTGAAAGATACTTGGCCAGAGTCTTGTAGAGTTGTTGCTGTCTTTTGAAGTGGTTATTTCGCCGATCGAGTAGATAGTAGATTGCTATGGCTCCAATGAGGAGTATTGCGTACACTGAGATGATTGCGAAGGCGTAAACTCCGATAATCTGCGCAACTAGCGGAACAACGCCCCCTGGTCCGCTAACCGTGCCGAGTTGCGGAAGTGAGGAAATGATTATGCCCGCAATTGAAGCTGCGACTGCGATTCCAAGCAATATTGGAAGGATTGGTACCAGCATCCAAATGTAGCCCATTCTACGGTCGGTCAAGTGCCGTCGGCCGACTAGCTCTTCGATCCGAGCAAGCATATACTCTGACTGTGCAGGCATGTTGCATCGCTTGGAGTTTGGGGCCACATGCGAGGGCTCAATACATCTATTTCCCTTGCGGTGCAGGGCTAAAATTGCTCAAAACAGGTCGTATTCGCCTGCGAGGGAATCATCCGTTAATCTCTTAATGCTCATTGGTACTAATGTTGAACGGGGTTTGGGCCAATGCCGAAGGCTTTTGTTTTCATGAATATTGACGCAGGTGCCGAGACCGAGGTTCTGAAGAGCCTCCGCGAAGTACCTGAAGTGAAAGAATCTTACTTCGTCTATGGGGTCTACGATCTGGTCGCAAAAATCGAAACCGACTCCATGGATCGACTGAAGGAAGTCATTACCTGGAAGGTTCGGAGACTGGAGAAGATCCGATCCACGCTGACGACGATAGTTAGCGAAGGGAGATAGCCGGACCAACCCTCTGACGGCAGGAATCCAGTCTTTAGCGGTAGGGTAGGAATTCTCTCCCGAGCAACTCTCGGGCAACTACCATCTTGTTGATGTCCGTAGTCCCGTCACCGATCATTGCGCCCCTCAACTCCCTCAATCGGTATTCGTCGAGGCATTCCGTCGTAAATCCGATTGCCCCTCTATTTTGAAGGCAGTCATTGACAATATTGAAGCACGTTTGTGGCACATACCATTTGATCATCGCCGAGTCCTTCGTTATCCTCTGACCCTTATCCTTCAGCCATAGAGTTCTGTAGCAGAGTAGGCGAGCGGCCTCAAGCCTCGTGTACCCTTCCACTATGCGGGATTGAACAGATTCGAACTTCCCGATCGGGCGTCCGAAGGCAGTTCGCTGTTTCACATACTCAATATTCTCCTCCAACCCTCCCCCGGTCATGCCAACACACCATACGGCAATGAGTGCGCGCATTAGGTCGAAGGTTTCCATCACGTAGATGAAGCCCCGATTCTCTTCGCCAATCAGATTAGTCGCCGGGACCGCGACATCTTTGAGGACGATTCCACCGAATGTGAAGAGCTTCCAACCTAGGGCATCGAATTTGTATTTCTCGATCCCGGGTCTATTCATCTCGACAAAGAACATGCTGACGCCTTTTGCGCCTTTCTCTGGGTCGGTCTTTGCCAGAATGCAGTAGGCGCCGCATTCGTTGATCCCGGTGATGTATTGCTTCTCGCCATTTAGCACGTAGTTCTCACCCTTCCGGACTGCGCGGGTGGTGATAGCGGCTGCGTCGGAGCCGGCTGAGGGTTCCGTGTTGGCAATTCCGAGTATCCGCTCGCCCTTCACCATTGCAGGCAACCACTCGCGTTTCAAATGCTCGGGTCCGTGAATCGCAAGAATCTCTCCCATGATATCGCTGAGAGGTATCTGCCATCCTGCCCGTCCCATCTCCTCGACCAGAATGCCCATCGTAATAGCGTCGGCTTCCTGGCCACCGTATTCCTTGGGAAGCCTCAACCCCAAAAGCCCGTTTTGCCCCATTTTGCGATAGAGTTCCCAGGGAAACTCGCCTTTCTGCTCGTATTCCCTGATCTTCGGAGCAATCTCTTTTCGCGCAAACTCGTGGACGGTTCTGCGGAAGAGTTCCTGTTCACTGCTGAAACCAAAATCCAAAGTCAAGCCAGCTCACAAATCAGCCCCTGATGGAACGTGATGCTTCTTAAGGTTGACGAGAATTTACAAATGCCTTTCAGGGGTCGGCGAAGCTTCCCGGGGGCGTTATCTGAGATGGATACCCGACCGAGTGCGCAACGCAATACTCGCCCGGGAATAGGAATTGCCTCAGCTCATTGAAGCGGGCAAGACAATCGTCGCGAAGGATTAGATTAACGGGTTGGCTCACGAGGTAGTGCCAACCTGAGACTCTAAGTTCGACTAGATTTTGGAAACAAAGAGCAACTTCCGGATTTGATCTCCGTATCCACGAGAGACGTAAGTATTTCTTTCGACGGGTCTCGCAAATGCTTCATCAAGTGATCTGAAGAGGAGATTCGAAGTCGACTTTCGAATCGTTTTGCGAAGATTATGTTCAAGATATTCAGAGCTGGAATTTTTGCATGCTCGCGCCACTAGATCCACATGTAAAGACGGTGAACGATTTCCTTTCATGCGTCGACTGGTGCATAAGTTAATATAACATACGTAATACCGGAACAAGGTAGATGGATATGGACAAGGTTGTGCATTTCGAAATACCTGCCGACGATCTAGCGCGGGCCAAGAAATTCTATAATACGGTATTCGGTTGGAATATGAACGAAATGCCGCAGATGGAATATGTTCTAGTTGGAACCACAGAGTCGGATGAAAACGGAACGCCAAAGGAACCAGGAGCCATAAACGGCGGAATGCTGAAACGACAGGACCCAGTCAAATCCCCCGTCGTCACAATAAACGTCAAAAGCATTGACGAAGCGGCCAAAACGATTGAGAAGAACGGCGGCAACATGACCAGGCTGAAGATGCCAGTCGGCGAGATGGGATTCGCAGCTTACTTCAAGGACACTGAAGGAAACGTAATCGGGCTCTGGCAAAACGCCTAACTTTTCACCTAAAGGTCTGTCGAACAACCGTTTCCCGTGTGTGAGCACAACTAGTACCACACGGACCAAAGACGCGGCAAAATCCTAGAAGCTTTGATCAAGGAATGTGTGAAGGGTGAGGGAACTGTTCTTTGAGATCGAGACGTCGCAGGAGCGCTTCTCTCAAACGAGAGAAGGACAATAGAACCGCCTACAGCCGCGTAAAATGGATCTAGCCAGTCCGGGAACTCGGTCGGCTCCAATCTCTATCGATGAATAATCAAACCTGCGTTGGGATGGTTTCGCTCATGGCGTAATGGAGTAATGTGTGTTCCACGTGAAATCGAAGTCAACAAAGTTCACCGAACCGCTGGTTACGGTAACGTTTTTGCTCCGAATGCGAAAACTTGCTTGAGCGGCTAACTTGTATGATCCGGGGGGCAAGAAGAGTACATAGAATCCGTTGCCATCGGTTGAAGTGGTGAAGTTGTACTTTTCATTAGAGGCGGTTATTGTTACCCACCAAAGAGGGATGTACTCACTATAACTACCTGTCGCGTACGCCGTTCCTTGAACAATTCCTTCCCCAGATACTAGCGGAGAAGCCCAAGCGGAAGTGCATGCGACGGACAAGACGATGATTACAAATGCTACACCACGAAGGTACCTCAAGACTGATCCCTCATCCCTACCAATCCTAACAAGTTAGTTTAGCATCTTGCATCGTAACCGTGGCAGTCGTCCGCAAGATGAGTTAATGAAATGTGATTGTCTGAAGCAACAAACACAGCATCACCGCTGGCTACGTGAGTTCTGATTCAAGTTAAGGCACGTCGTCTAAGGACTGAAGAAAGATTCGGAGTCACTTTCCCTGAGCCCGTGATGTTTCGTGTGTTGTTGGAGAGAATATCGGGCAATTCAATTGCAGGGTAGATTTATAACGACAAGATGATGTCTGGCAGGCGCTCCTGCATGGGGTCCAGATTTGGACGAACTTGAGGAGATACGCGCCAAGAAGATGCGTGAACTCATGAGTCAGATGTCAACACCAACCATCGACAAACCGATCGCAGTAAGCGATAGAAACTTCGATCAGACTATCAAGAGCTATCCGTTGATAGTCGTGGATTGCTGGGCCGCCTGGTGTGCCCCCTGTCGAGCAATCGCCCCAGTAATTGAACAACTCGCCAAGGATTACAAGGGAAAAGTTGTCTTCGGCAAGCTCAACGTCGACGAGAACCCCGAGACCCAAAACCGATTTGGAATAATGGCCATCCCAACCCTACTGGTTATGAAGGATGCAAAGGAAGTGGACAGGATAGTGGGAGCGCTCCCAAAGAACCAACTGGAAACCAAAATCAATACGTACACTTAGTTCAAACGCGGACCGGCACACACAAAAAGAAAGGCGCTAAGGGCAGCAGTTCGCCGCCGAAACGAGGTTCGCTCAGTTCCGACTATCTCAATTGGAACGTTCGGTAAATATACCGGATTTTGGGCAGCAGTAGAATTGAGAGCTTTGGCCATAGAGCGGCGATGAAGTCTTCGAGTCAAGTTTTGAATGCGGGATGGGTGGCTCAGATTAAGAACATCTGGGACGCATCCTCTAAAGATATCATTGAGCAAATCGCGTTTAGGCCATTCAGACTGAGAAATAGACTCGGTAGGCGTTCTCGGAAACCCGTTCGCCACGAATAGCTGACATTCTTCCTATCTCCTTGATGTCTGAGACATGTGTTCCCCCGCAAGGTATGGGATCACAACCCGCGATTGTTACCGTTCGGACTTCGTCAAGCTGCGGAAGTCGCTCGAAGTTTGGAGCATTTTGAAGAACCGACTTGCTTTGTTCTGGTGTTAAGTTTTCAATTCGAACGAAACCGCCAGCAGAAATCATGCTGTTCGCTAGGTCCTGAACTTGTTCAAGTATGATTGCATTAGGAATTTTCCCACCATAACCAACGTAACATGGTTCATCTAACCAAGAGTCTGTGGTTTCGACTCGACTTGAAGTGGTCTTTGCCAAGCAGTGATCTAAGAGATGAGCAGCGGTATGCCTTCTCATTATGGGATATCGGTAAGACCAGTCTAGGTCACATGTTACGGGACCTGTTGAGGGCGTTCCGCTGATGATCTTGCACCAATGGACAACAACTCCTCTATGGAACATTGCTCTCTTCACACTTACCGTGAATCCTGATGAAGTGATCGTGCCATGATCAGATGGTTGCCCACCACCTTTTGGGTGGAATATCGTTCTGTCAAGCATAACGTAAGTGTGGGAGCGTTTCTCAGGAACCACCCTAACAGCCTCGGCTTGGGCTTGACGCGCATGCATGTCTTCCAAGTACGCCAGTTCGGTTTTTGCCAATCCCGAGGTCATTTCGTCGAGATTCAAGATGGACGCCTAGAAGTCGAATCGACATTTCGTGGATAAAAGGCGTTTACAAGAAAAGAGGCGCCGCCCTCGAAATACATGTATCCCCGGAATTGTTGTGGGTGGTGGGTATGCTGGTGCGCACTCGAATTTGAACTCCAGCTTGGGATCGTGGCTTTGCTCGTGCGGGCCATTTGAACTACAATTGCGAGGTTCCGGTGCTCCGGCTCACCTCAACCTGTGCTTTGACCTATATGTTCACATTAATGAGCAGCGATTGCGCATCGAAACTCTAAACACAAGGTGAAATTGGTGGGAGTATTCGAGTTCGAGGGACGCGTTCCATCCATTGCGCCAACTGCTTACGTTGATGATGATGCGACGGTTGTTGGTGATGTTAGGATTGGAGCGCAGTGTTACATCGGCCCGGGAGCACGGGTCAGGGGTGACTATGGAACCATCATAATCGGTGAAAAGACGAGCATTCAAGAGAACTGCGTCCTACACGCACGCATCAACGAGAAGTGCGAAGTTGGCAACCACGTACAGATAGGACACGGTGCACTACTCCACAACTGCACCGTCAAGGATTATGCTGTCGTAGGGGTCGGGGCTGTCGTCAGTGACTATGCGACTGTAGGCGTCTGGACTATTGTAGGAGAGGGAGCCGTCGTAACCAGCGGACAGTCGATACCTGACGGAAAAGTTGCAGTGGGAGTCCCCGCCAAGGTCATTCGTGATGTTGCTGACGCGGATAAGCAGGTCTGGAGTAAGTACAAGGACGCGTACGCTGATTTGGCACTCAGATATCCGAAGGGATTGAAGCGAATTCGATAGACGCTACCCTTCCGGCAACGTATATGTACGAATTCCTATATCACTAACTGATGGGCGATGCCCGAAGAACTGATCGCCGTTCTAGACTTCGGAGGACAATATTCCCACCTCATAACCCGCCGCATCCGTGAATGCGAGGTCTACTCGGAACTGTTACCTTACAACATCTCACCGAGAGAACTCCTGAAGCTAAACGCCAAAGGTTTGGTGCTCTCTGGAGGACCTTCAAGCGTTTACGACGAGAATGCTCCACAATGTGATCCTGGGATTTTTGAGCTGGGTGTTCCTGTTCTTGGCATCTGTTATGGCCTGCAACTTATGGTCCAAATGCTAGGAGGGCACGTGAAGGCAACCAAGCGCCGCGAATATGGAAAAACGGAACTCCAAATCAAAGACACCTCGGACCTCTTCAAAGGAATAAACGACCGAATCATCTCTTGGATGAGCCACGGCGACTACGCCGAAGTTCTCCCGAAGGGATTCGAGATTATGGCGAGCTCGCAGAATTGTCCAACGGCCGCCGTCCGCGATTCATCAAGACGACTATTCGGAGTCCAATTTCATCCAGAGGTCGCACATACCGAAAACGGAATTCAGATCATCAGGAACTTCGTTAGCGGCATAAGCCGCTGCTCTCCGAATTGGAGTCCTCGATCGATAATTGAGACCGCTGTACAGAGGATTCGTTCCGAGGCCGCGGGCGATGCCGTGCTCCTGGCGATAAGTGGCGGTGTTGATTCAACTACAACTGGAGTACTAGTTCAGAAGGCAGTAGGGGACCGATTGACTTGCGTCTTCGTGAATCATGGCCTTCTAAGGAAAGATGAAGACAAGATCGTTCTGAAAGCGCTGAAGGATCTCAAGCTCAATGTCCACTACGTAGATGCCTCGGACCGCTTTCTTGTTCGGCTCAAAGGAGTAAGCGATCCGGAGGAGAAACGTAAGGTCATTGGTGAGGAGTTCATCAGAGTATTCGCTGAGGAGAGCGCCAAACTTGGAACCTTCCAATGCCTAGCTCAGGGCACCTTGTACCCGGATGTAATAGAGAGCGCGGGTACAGGGAGTCCAGCGTCTCGAATCAAGACCCATCACAATGTGGGTGGGATACCGGAATGGAGCAAATTCAGGATAATTGAGCCCCTCAGATTCCTCTACAAAGATGAAGTCCGAAAAATCGCAAAACAGCTCGGAATACCAGACGCGATCGTGAAGACCCATCCATTTCCTGGTCCAGGTTTAGCGGTTCGAATAGTTGGAGAGGCGACGGGCGAGAAGCTGCGCATATGCCGAGAAGCAAGTGTGATCGTTGAGGATGTTCTTAGGCACCATGAAATGTACGACTCGGTTTGGCAAGCTTTCGCCACCGTAGGTGATGACTTGGCCGTTGGAGTCTTGGGGGATGAGCGAAATCTAGGTCACATGGTTACCGTTCGTATTGTCAAATCCCTGGATGGTATGACTGCGGACTGGGCAAGGGTTCCCAGCGAGGTTCTGGAGGAGATCAGCAATCGGATTACTGGTGAGGTGTCTGGAGTAACATGGGTTAGTTATGCGATAACCTCGAAGCCGCCGTCCACTATTGAACCATGCTAGAGCCCCGAAATGGGGCTTGAAAAAAGGTGGCCGGAAAGGGCTGGGTAGTTATTCTAGTGTGGTTTGAAAGAGTGGCCGCAACCGCAAGTTTCCGCAGCATTGGGGTTGTTGACCTTGAACCCTTCGCCCATGACTGATTCGACGTAGTCGATCTCGGATCCTTCAACGTACTGGGCGCTCTGTTCGTCGATGAGAAGTGTGACTCCGTGGGCTTCAATCACGTGGTCGCCATCGTTCTTCTGGTCGAATGCCAACCCGTACTGGAAGCCACTGCACCCGCCACCAGAAACGAATAATCGAAGCCCTGCGTCGGTCTTGCTTTGCTTCTCCAAAGCAGCCTTCACTTTCTCGGCCGCCTTCTCTGTCAACGTTATTTTCAATGTGCTTGGGGAATGAAGCATCTCGAACACTGAACCATGGTATTACGTATGGATTATTTAAGTTTGGGCTAATGAAAAACGAAGGTAACGTATCGGCACCTCAGCATATTCAAGAAATCGAATCCCCAGTCCAGTGCGATCCATTATGCTAAGGATCACTACGGCACAGTGACCATTCCTAATTTCGCAAAGTGGCTGTCAAAAGTGAATATTGCCTCGATTCCTTTCCTTCTCATGAGAACCGCAGAGGTTGCGTCTGTAAAGCTCAAGCCGATACTCCCTCTCGCCTTGAAGAACTCCCAAGCCTCTTTGAAAGTATGGTCGTCTACTTGTAGCCGTTCTATGGCCCTAGAGCCGATTAGCATCTCTCCACACTTCTTCGTTAGTTCGAAAGACCCAGTCCTCGCGAAAATAGTCGTTACCGTTTCGTCGATCACGTAGTCGGAGGTATACAATCTCCTAACGTCGGCCTCACCGGATTCGATTCTTCTCAGGTAGTCAATTGCGTTACCGTGACGTTGGTCAGTCAAATGATATCTGGCGATGAACGCGCTGGTGTCAGCAAAGAGCTTCAACGCTTGGTCTTCTTCCCGTATAGTATCTCGTCAACCTTGGCGGACAAGTGCGGGTCTCCCATATCGACTGCCTCTGATTTGAAAAAGGGGTCATTCACATCAAGCGGCTCCATATCGTTCGTCCAATCCATGACAGCCGAGCGCACTGCATCCTTGATTCTTAATCCAGCAGACTCAGCAGCCTTCCTGAATTTCTCATACTCCTTTTCCTGAAGTACTGTTTGAACGACCTTTCCCATGCAAATCACATGTAATTGCACATGTAAATTACATGCAAATAGCTATTTCGTTGCGCAAGGCTTAATTCGTATTCTTCGTATTACGTGTATAGAAAGTGAGAACGAGTGGAGAAGCTTGTCGAAAGGGAGCTCATAGTCCCTATTCGTTTTTCAAGACACGAGATTGCGACAATTGATAAAGCGGTGCAAAGGCTCGGGGCCAAATCCAGAAGCGCGCTCATCAGAGAAGCTACCCAGAGCTACCTTCGAGAGGTAGGTAGCCTGAAAGTGATCGAGATACGGGATGGCGTAACACTGAAGGACGCCAAGGCCGAGATCGTAGCCTACCTCAAGAAGCACAAAGATGCTGAAACATTCGACATCGCCAATGACCTTAGACTCGACCTTGATCTCACCGTCAAAGCACTGAAAGGGCTTTGGGAAGAAGGCGAAGTGGCTTGATAGGGAAGGAAGTTGGAGACAAACTCATCGCGGAGCAAATTGTCTGCGAATGCCGAAAGATGAGAGGCCCAGTACTCATACACAAGGGCGCACACAGAGCCCAAAGATACGTCCTTTACGGCCTACCCGCAGAAGTTGTAATCACAAAGAAATGGCGACTAATAGAGTAGGTCGCAGAAACCGGGCTGCCCTCTCGCGGAGAATGAGCCAACAAACTCAAAATGGAACCAGAGATGTTCTAAGAGAACTCCAATGGGTGGGTTTCGATGACTCAGCCGCTCGGAATCGTTTACAGTGATGCGTTTCAACAGTACGACTTCGGTCCAACACACCCGCTCAAGCCCACACGATTAAAACTGACCTTCGAACTCATGAGAGCGGTCGGTCTGTTTTCCGACGCGAACGTAAGGGTGGTCGAGCCGCGTCAGGCCACTCGTGACGAGTTGCTTCTCTTTCACGAAGAAGATTACCTGAACCTGGTCAAGCGAGTCAGCCAATCCGGTACAGGTTATCTGGATATGGGCGACACCCCCGCCTTCAAAGGGTGCTATGAAGCCTCAGCACTTGGCGCAGGAGCATCTTTGACCGCCGTTGACCTCGTTATGTCGGGAAAAGTTACACATGCAATGAATATCGCGGGCGGGCTTCACCACGCGCATCCAGGCCGCGCGTCAGGGTTTTGCATCTTCAACGACCCCGCGATCTCAATCGCCTACCTGAAAAAGAAATACTCGGTGGAGAGAATTCTGTACTTGGATGTGGACGCTCATCACGGCGACGGAGTCATGTACGGATTCTACTCAGATCCTGGGGTACTGGACATTGATTTCCATGAAGACGGAAGACATCTCTTCCCAGGAACTGGATTCATTCAAGAGGTCGGAGAGGGGGAGGCTTCTGGTCTGAAGATCAACGTGCCCCTTTCCCCATTCACTAATGACGAAACTTATCTGAAGCTTTTCCGAGAAGTCGTTCCGATGGCCGTTAGGAAATACCGCCCACAGATTCTGCTTCTGCAATGTGGAGTCGATTCGCATGCGAACGATCTTCTCGCCCATCTGCAAATAACGACCAAGTCGTATTGCGAGATTACTTCCACACTACATGAACTTGCGCATGAAGTAGCGGATGGCCGGTTGGTAGTCTTCGGTGGAGGAGGTTACAATATAGCGAATGTTGCCCGCACGTGGGCCCTCGTTGCCTCAACTCTGGTAGACTATCATCCCCCACAATTCATTCCAGCGAGCTGGCAGAAGCTCTTCGAGGCTCTAGTGGGAGAGAAGGCGCCTGACAGACTCGAGAGTGAGGGAGAAGCCAGATCGGAGCTCTCGCAAAACATCACCGCCAGAGAAGCAACCCACATCATGCAAGAACTGAAGCGCTTGATACCATTGCTCGCAGGCTGAGTCAGGTGTTCTTGAGGATTCCTTCCTGGGGTTTGAAGACGCCCGTCAGAAGGTCTCTTTGAACACGCAGGTAGTCGTCAGGCGTTCCAACGTCAGCCCAATAGCCTTCATGCTTGTAGCCAAACACTGTGCCTTCACGCAACAGCTTGGGAAATATGTCCGATTCGAGAGACGTCCGCCTACCTTTCGGTATCTTGGCGAATATTGATGGGCGGATCACGTATACTCCCGCGTTCACCCAGGCCTCTCCAGCGGGTTGCTTTCGGGGCTTCTCCACGAAACTGACAACTCGGTTTTCATCGTCAAGTTCCACAGCTCCGAAACGTGTCGGCGTCAATGACTTGGCCAAGACAACAGTCGCGAGTGCCTCGGATTTCTTGTGCGCGTAGATGAGTTTGTCAAGGTCGAGGCCGGAGAATATTACATCGCCGTTGAGGGCTAGGAAATCTGAGCCGATCATCGCCTCAGCGTTCTTTATTGCACCACCCGTATCAAGCGGCTCCTTCTCGAAACTGTAGCGTAATCGTATTCCGAGCTTGTGCTCGTCCAAGTATCGCACTATTTGTTCCTGGAGGAATCCTACGGCTAGGATGATTCTGTCGAATTCATACCTCTTCAGGTACTCGATCTGATATTCCAATAGCGGCTGATAGCCTATCGGCAGAAGTGCCTTGGGTGTTGAGAAAGAGCTGGGCCTCACACGGGTTTCAAGCCCACCGCACAAGATGAGAGCGGTTCTCTCAGGGCGGAATTGCTCCATCCCAAGTTTGAGGAGGAACTCTGCTGTTTGAGAGCGGTTAGTGAAGCGCGTGCCGTCCGCTAGTAGATCGATCTTGTGCATCAGAGACGGATCTAGCGTCATACTGAAACGGCGTTTCATGGCTAACGAGTATTACATGGTACCCTTTAATTGTATTACGCATATACTATTGCTACAGGTGCATAAGTTGACGGACATATGCCCCGCCTGCGGAAGCAGAGATATGGAGTACGTCTGCGCCTTCGAACAAGTTGCTCAGATCAAATGCGCCAACTGCGCTAACATGTGGTGGGACTACAGCTAGCCCCTCCAGTACCCTGCAAACCCGAGAGATTTCTTGATAGCTGATCGGTACATTACACGGGTTCCTTGGCGCGGGGGCCGGTGAGTCTTTCTAGCAGGATTCTCTGTTCAACTTGAGCCACTAACCTCTTCGTCTGCATGAACGCGTCAGGGTTGACCGAGATGCTGTCAATGCCCGCCTCAACGAGAAATCTCGTGAAATCCGAATACACGCTCGGAGCCTGACCACAAATGCTGACGGTCCTACCGTATTGATGTGCGGTCTCTATCAGGCTCTTGATGGCGCGCTTGACCGCCATGTTTCGCTCATCGAATAGGGGCGCCAGAACTTCATTGTCCCTATCTGCGCCGAGAATAAGCATCGTCAAGTCATTACTGCCGATGGAGAATCCGTCTGCACCCGCTTTGCAGAACTCGTCGGCTAGGATTATGTTGCTTGGAACCTCCGCCATAATCCACAGCTTAAAGTCCTCGTCCTGTCTCAGACCTTCACGCTGCAACAGCGCTCGAACCTTAGCAAACTCTCCTACGGTTCTGGTGAAGGGTATCATGCACCAAAGATTCTTCAGACCCATTTCTTCTCTGACTTTCTTGACTGCGGCTATCTCCAGCCTGAAGGCTGGTTCGAATCTCGGGTCAAGATAGCGGCTTGCCCCCCTCCAACCTATCAGAGGATTGGATTCCTTGATTGCACCCTCGTACTTTTGCCCGCCTTCCAACTTCGCATATTCATTGGTCTTGAAATCACTGAACCTAAGCACAACGGGCCTTGGATGAAACTCCCTGCAAATTATTTCTAGCCCTTGTGCCAGTTTGTCGACGAATTCCTCCGGATGCCCGGTTTCGATCAGCCACATTGGATGCTTCTTCACGTGGTCGCTGACAATGAACTCCATTCGGAGAAGGCCAACGCCATCAACTGGCAATTGAGCGATTCTTTCCGCGAGTTCTGGTTCGCCTAGGTTGACGAATATTTTCGTTCCAGTTACGGGTGCCTCGACAGGTCCCAATGAGCCCGTCGGGAGAACTTGTTGGGATTCTGATTTGATGGATTCAGCGATGATTCCTTCATACACAACGCCGCTCTTCGCGTCGACAGTTACGTCCATGCCTGTTCTCAGGACGCTTGTGCCAATTTTGGTTCCTGTTATGCAGGGGATTCCCAATTCTCTGCTGACGATGGCTGCGTGACAGGTCATGCCGCCCGCGTCTGTGACAATCGCCTTCGCTTTCTTCATGGCCGGAACCCAGTCGGGCGCTGTCATCTCAGTGACTAGAATCTCCCCGACCTGAAATTCGCTAATTTGGTCCGATGAGGGAATGAGGTGGGTCTTCCCTGCGCCTATTCCAGGCGACGAGGGCAATCCTTTCAACAGGATTTTCTTCTCTATCATGGGCGTCGTTGAAACAATTGGTCTCTGCCCAATCGGGCTCTTCTTCAAGGACCAGACGGTCTCAGGTCGCGCTTGAAGTATGAGCATCTTGCCCGTTTGCTTGTCGATTCCCCATTCAATGTCCATCGGCCGACGGTAGTGTTCTTCGATTGCGAGGCCGTACTTCGCGAGTTCTATCACTCTATCATCTGGGATGACCTGACGGTCTTTCAATGCCTCTGGGACCGTTTTCTCTTCGGTTCCACCATCAGGTTTCTGTGCGAGCATGATGGTTTTCGTTGGGATGACCTTGCGGACTACTTGTAGCGTTGCTTTGTCAACGTAGTAGGTGTCTGGCGTCACGGTTCCCTTAACGATATACTCACCAAGTCCATAGGCGCCTTCTATTACGATCAATGATTCATCACCGTTCGTCGGATCCATCGTGAACAAGACGCCGCTGGATTCGGAGTAGCACATCATCTGAACGATTGCAGACAACGCAATCGCTAGATGATCGAACCCCTTCTGGACCCTGTAGAAGATCGCACGGTCGGTAAAGAGGCTGGCATAACATTCTCGGACACTATCGACTACTTCCTTCGCGCTTGATATATTTAGGTAACTCTCCTGCTGACCGGCAAAACTCGCATCAGGCAAATCCTCAGCAGTGGCGGAACTTCTGATCGCGACGAATGGTTTCTTCACTTTCTCATGTGCACCCAATTCCTCGTAGCCGTTTACGATGACTTTTTCGAGTTCCTCGGGCATCGGAGCCGAGGCGATCAGTTTTCTGATTTGAGCGCCAACTATCTGCAGGGTCGTGGTGTCGTTGGGGTCTTTTAGTGGTTTCAGGGCGTCGGCAATCTTCTTTTCCAGTCCACTCTTGCGGAGAAATAGTCTATAGGCATCAGCGGTGAGAGCGAAACCGTAAGGGACAGGAACCTTAGTCTTGGAAGTCATCTCGCCAAGGCTTGCCGATTTTCCACCGACTACAGGGACATCTTGCTTTCCTATCTCGTCGAACCAAAGCATGAGTACGCTCAAGTCTTCTCAACCTCTCAGTACTACTTTGAAGCGGAACCCGCCGGAAAGAGTAATACCTTGTCTACCTACGGTAATTACACTAAATTTCATTGAAGGAACAAGGAAAATACTCGATTTTTGTCTTAGGAGAGGATTTGGTTTGTACGTTTACCTTTTCGAGGAGGGGAACACTAAGCTCAGGGGGCTTCTGGGCGGTAAAGGTGCAGATTTGGCGGAGATGACCCGCCTTGGTCTTCTGGTTCCCCCCGGATTGACTGTGACCACAGAAGCATGCAACTATTACGGTTCGCATGGGTTAAGTTTCCTGACGGATTACAGCAGCAGATCATCGAGAAATTGCATGTCTCAGAATCCAAGACTGGCAAGATCTTTGGAGACCCCACTAATCCACTCCTAGTATCCGTCCGATCCGGAGCACCCATCTCAATGCCTGACATGATGGACACCGTCCTAAATCTAGGATTGAACGATAGAACACTTCAGGGCCTTATTCGTCAGACAAGCAACGAACGATTTTCGTATGACGCCTACAGGCGTTTTGTTCAGATGTTCGGAAAGGTTGTTCTCGGGGTTAAGGGCGAGAAGTTCGAGTCAATTATCCGGAAACACAAGGATCGACTGAACGTCAGGTCGGATGTCGAACTAGATGCGAAGACCCTCGCCACAATGGTTCATGAGTTCAAGGAACTTGTGAAGCAGGAGACCGGGCAGGTCTTCCCTGAGGAACCAGTCACGCAGTTATACATGGCCATTGCCGCCGTCTTCCAGTCGTGGAATGGTCACAGGGCCGTTGTCTATCGTGAAGCGAACAAAATTCCTGACGATCTGGGTACGGCCGTCAATATTCAAGCAATGGTATTCGGTAACATGGGTCCCGACTCCGCACCGGAGTCTGCTTCACAAGGAATCCATCCACCGGCGAACCTTCCCTCTTCGGGGAATTTCTCATCAACGCTCAAGGCGAGGACGTTGTAGCTGGAATCCGGACACCAAAACCGATCTCTCAATTAAGGGACGAGATGCCAACAGTTTTCCAACAGCTCTTGGACGTCTGTAAACTTCTGGAGCGACACTTCCGTGACATGCAAGATATCGAGTTCACCGTAGAAAGAGGAAAGCTGTTCCTTCTACAGACTCGCTCCGGAAAAAGAACTGCTCCGGCCACAATTAGAATCGCCGTCGACATGGTTAGCGAGGGCCTGCTCGATAAGGAGCAGGCGCTTCTGCGCATCCAGCCGGGTCACATCGAACAACTCGTCCACAGGCAGATTGATCCTGCTCACAAAGGCAGACCCGTCGCCACCGGCCTGCCCGCGTCACCGGGAGCCGCGACGGGAAGAGTGATCTTCGATACCGATGAAGCTCACACGCTTGGCGGCAGAGGAGAGAGTGTAATCCTCGTTCGAGAGGAAACAACGCCAGAAGATATTCATGGCATGATTGCCGCTAAAGGTGTTCTCATCAGCCGTGGAGGAATGACTTCCCACGCTGCGGTCGTCGCCCGTGGAATGGGTAAACCAGCCATTGTCGGATGCGAACAAATCAGAATTGACGTAGGTAAGGAAAGCTTCAGCACGCGAAAGGTGACCGTGAAGAAGAACGATATCATCACGATTGACGACACCACTGGCAATGTGCTGCTTGGCGAGGTGCCCACAATTGAACCCAAGTTGAGCGGTCAGGCTAAGCAATTGCTCAAATGGGCTGATGAGGTAAGGAGACTCGGTGTCAGAGCGAACACCGACACACCAGAGGGTGCTGCCCTCGCGAGAGAGTTCGGGGCTGGGGGAGTAGGGCTCTGCAGAACCGAGCGAATGTTCAATGCAAAGGATCGGCTTCCAATCGTCCTAGAAATGATACTGGCTGCAACTGACGCGGAACGTGCGAAGGCGCTGGAGAAGCTGAGGCCTCTCCAAAAGGAAGACTTCAAAGAAATCTTCCGAAACATGCACGATCTACCCGTAACCATACGCCTCCTAGATCTTCCCTTACACGAATTCCTTCCAAAATACGACGAGCTAGCCGCGGAGATTACTGCTCTAGAGTCAAAGGGAACAAATACCGAACTACTTGATTCCAAGAAGCGTATGCTCAGGAAGGTGGTTACCCTAGCAGAGCACAACCCTATGCTTGGTCATCGGGGCTGCAGATTAGCTCTGAGCCATCCTGAGATCTATGAGATGCAGACCCGAGCGATTTTCGAGGCTGCATGTGAGCTCAGACAGGAAGGGATCAATGTGCGAGTCGAAATAATGCTGCCGCTGATCGGTGAGGCGAACGAAATTCGATTCCTTAGGGAGAGAATAACCGTAGTCGCATCGGAGGTCATGGGAGAATTAGGGTGCAAGATGGACTACAGGGTGGGTACCATGATTGAGGTTCCGAGGGCGGCCCTGACTGCGGATGAGATTGCTCGATATGCGGACTTCTTCTCATTCGGCACGAACGACCTCACTCAAGCTACGTTTGCGTTCAGCAGGGATGACGCGGAAGCGAAATTCCTGAAGGACTATTTCGATAAGAAAATTCTAGCTGTGAATCCCTTCGAGGTTCTCGACCGCCAGGGTGTTGGGAGACTGATGCGCATTGCCGTGGAGGGTGGCAGAAGAACTAACCCGAAGCTTACGGTTGGCATTTGTGGAGAGCACGGGGGAGAGCCGAGTTCAGTGGAGTTCTGCCACGAGCTGGGATTGGATTACGTAAGCTGTTCCCCATAACGCGTACCAGTTGCTAGGCTTGTTGCCGCAAGGGCGGTCGTACAGGGGAAAGCCGTTACATCAGGTGAGAACAGATAGGACGCAAGGGTCGTTTCATAAATAAGATGCAATGAAATTAACTGGGCGGTCTCATTTGAATAATATTCGCACGGTCCGCATCACATTTGCGGCCGTAGTCATTCTAACGGCGCTGATCGCGGGTGCGATCTGGCAGAATCGCCCGTTTGTTTGGAGTCAGGAGAGGCAGATTACGAATGGTTCAGGCGATTCACGACTGGTCGATCTATCGACCGATCCCTCGGGCAACATCTTGCACTTGGCGTGGGAAGACAACCGCGATGATACAATGGAAGTCTATTACAAACGCAGCCTCGACGATGGAGTAACTTGGGGACCGGATGTTAGACTAAGCTACTTGACGCCTCATACTGTTGAACCTGAACCGCGTCTCGCGACAGACGGGAAGACAGTTCTTGTATTCTTCTCGAATAGGACCTCGACAGGAGAACACCTGTTTTACGTTGCTAGCAGCGATGCAGGCTCGAATTTCTCATTGCCTATACAATTAACTCATGACTTAGGTGGTCAAACCAACGCGGCGCTGGTGTTCGTTGGTTCCACGGTCCATTTAGTTTGGCAGGGTTACTTCAACGATGGAGAGGAATACATCTTCTACGCAAAAAGCCCAAACGCAGGTTTAACGTGGCAACCAGAAACTGCTCTAACAAGCACTACAACCGCTCAGGATCGTCATGCGGCAATCGCCGCAGTTGGGGACAAGGTGTTCGTGGCATGGAGCAGGTTCTATCAGGGTAGAGAGGCGATCTATGTCAGGGCGAGTTTTGATTCTGGTGTGACTTGGAAACCTGAAGTTCAGGTTTCGGATTACGAGGTTCCTTCGTTCCTTGAGTTTTCCGCGATAGGTTCGAACGGCACTCACGTCCACATGGTGTGGAATAGTCAGGGAATTCAGTACTCGCGAAGCTCAGATTCAGGCGCAACATGGACCACTTCCACTCCTCTAACGAACACGACTCGCCAGTATATTGCGCCGAGAATTTCAGTTGTCGGCTCACAGATTCGTGTGGTGACGGCAGCCATATCCGCCGAGGGGGATCCTCGACATGTCAGAGTTGCGTCGGATGTGTACTACATGAGTAGCTCTGATGGTGGTCAGAATTGGATGAAGCCAGCCTCTCTTACTGTGCATAAACCCGAAGTCTTGTCGCTGGCGCCCGTGATATGGAGTTACGGAGACGCGACCTTCATTGCCTGGCAAGACAACAGAGACGGCCGCTACGCCGTTTTCTTTCTCTCCAGACCAGACTTCGCCATCTTGCGCGGCTTCGAGTGGCAACTACTCATACCAATCGTGATTGTACTGGTTGCGGCAACTGCTCTCTACGTTGGCTTAGAATTGAGACCAAGACCAGCTAAACGTCGAATAGTGCGAAAGCGGCGCGCCCATCGAAGAAGCAATCGCCGCCGAGGTCGTGCGAGAGGTTAGTGCAAACTCAAGTCATTTGCTTAAGTTTCATGGTTAGCCGGTAGAGACTCGGGCTCTCGACTTATTGTTGGCTCACGGCGTAGGGCATCGATATCAGGCTACTACTTCTACGAGATTGAGAAAGGTACAAAGATGTCCCCGCCATCAGCCCAGTCGGCTGAACCGAGCTTCCTGAGTCTAATCCTACTGCCTGCAATAAGCTCCTTCATACTGAAGAAGAGCTTCTAAACGGGCCCAAAAAGAGGGCCCTCCCCCGATTTTTCAAAAGCCGAATCAATTGCATTTTCAGCTTTCAAAAAGTGAGGGCAATGTTCAAGTCATCAAGCTACTAGCTCGACCACCCGATGGATTTGTCAGATTCTAAAGAGCGATTCTCGAACCGGGCTGCTTACTACGCTAAGTATCGTCCACGATACCCTGAGGCCATTCTCAAGTTCATGGAAGAGGAGTTGAATCTCTCAAGTAAGTCTGTGATTGCAGATATTGGCTCCGGGACGGGGATTCTTTCTGAGCTATTTCTCAAGCACGGCAATCCTGTTCTTGGCGTTGAACCCAACGAGGAAATGAGGAGAGGAGCGGAAGAACTGCTCACAGAGTATCCTCGTTTCACAAGCGTAAACGGGTCTGCCGAAGCTACAACACTCCCACCTCACACCGTGGACTTCGTCACGGCCGCGCAATCCTTTCATTGGTTCAACCCGGCGAAGGCACGAGAAGAGTTCTTGAGAATCCTAAAACCCCGCGGCTGGGCCATCTTGATTTGGAATACGCGAAGGAATTCAACCCCATTCATGCAGGCCTATGATCAACTAGTGAGTCGTTATGCGAGGGACTCTCGTCGAGTTAGACATGAGAATATTGGTGAAGAGAGCATAGGAAATTTCCTGGGACAATACACGACAAGAATCTTCAACAACCACCAACTCTTGGATTTCGAAGGCCTAACAGGACGATTACTCTCCTCTTCCTACGCTCCGCTGCCCGGCGACCCACGGCATAGCCCAATGCTGGACGAACTGCGAAGGGCTTTCGACTCTTACCAAGAAGGCGGTCTCGTGCGTATGGAGTATGATACCGAAGTATACAGCGGCCAACTCATGAACTGAGTTTTTCATCCTTTTCCTCCTTTCCTCCTTTTTTCTTCCTCCTCCCCACACACACTAAACTAGCGGTTCAAATTTGATTGCCCGCACAGGCGTCTCACGGCAGTACAGATTCGGGTGATTTGACATCGAATTGTCGCAGTTCAGACACCACGGGTGGCGCCGTTTTGTGCTGAGGACTGATCGATATTGTTGCTGAATGCCACGTGTTGAGAACGGAAAGCAGTTTTGGAACGGACTTGTCAGTGCTGAACATGAACGTCATCAGGTTACTCCTGTTTGAGTTGATATACATCTGTTTCACGATCTTTTGAAACACAGATCGTAGATCCACTAATACGTCGCCAGACTCTTTGCATCTATAACTGACCCGGTAGGATTTCTCCTGCAACGACAGTCTGCCGGGGAGGTATACCTTACCGCAGTTCTCGGCCCAAGTCATTTGATTGTCTATGATGTATCCCGTCCACTCGTCAATTTCAGAGGCAATTTTGATGTAGAGGGTTAGATTGTTTTCCGAAAAAGGAACAATATTAACAGTATCGAACCACTTGCCTTCAAAAAGTTGCCCCGACACGAAAAGTGAGTTTGGAGGTATCGACCGTTTTCCAACCCGATCATACGCAAACGAGAGTGAGAAATCCTTCACCTCAACTCCATTTTCATCTTTCACATGAAGAGCCGTTGACAAGGACAATCCATGCTTCAGCTTATTGTAAATGGTCGAATGGTTGGCATAAAAATGAGCCCAATCCCTTAGACTCTCCAAGAAAGTTTCGCAAGTTTTGACTGACAAATGCGCGAGAGCAATTCTCTCATTGTCTTCTATCGGCAAATCCGTTGAATTTGGAAGCGCCAATACCCTGGCCAGTATAGCCTTTCCATCGTTTCGTTCGACGCGTTGCAGAAACCTCAGCACAATTCCAGGGCCGTAGAAAGCCATTTTCCCAGGAACATCGCACTTGCTTGTTGATAGAGCGTCGGACAATGCATAGACTGTCTCGATCAACATCATGAGTTTGCCTATGACATCCAACTGCATGAAATCACGGAGCTCCTCCTTCTCCAAAGGCTCTTTCGGCAGATCACTTTGAAAAGCTTCTAACTGCTTCACAAATGCCGATTCAGCTTTGATCGCATTCACCATTGTGTAAACCGATCTGCGTATTATGAACAGGGAGCTCCAAGTGGCCAGTCCAAATTCCTTGCTTGCGACGAATTCGGTTGCCTTCGCCTTTTTCAATTCAACTTCCGAACTCAAGACATGTCAACTCTTGAATATGCAATGTGCAATTTGAATCAGTTACCAAATTCCGAGTATATTCGAAAGTACCTACTTGGCCCGGTATGCGAAAAACCCAACGATCTGCCAGCGTGTGTGGTGGGTCAGCTGGTGCGTACACACACACGAAAACTGCCTGAACCTACGGTTCAAATTTGGGTGCCCGCACTAGTCATATGAAGTCAAGCCGTGACCCGAAGAAGCCATGTTTCTAGCCAGCCTCTTCCTGTGCGATAGCGTCTCAAAGGATTTCATCAGCCCTTCAACGTAATGGAGTAGAGGCATTCTCTTCGAATCGAGTGTAGCAAGATACTCATCTCTCCACTGTTGCACTCGAATCGCCGTATCACTTTCTCCTGATTGAAGTTGCGCAACTGGCACGCTTTCTTTGAGCGGAGTAGGCATGACAAGATACTTTAGCTGTGGCCCGAGAATCACGTCATACAAAATATACTGTCTGCCGTGTATTTTGTTTCAGCTACTTGTTGGGCTATCCAGAAACGGGTGTCATTGTCCATCATGGCATACAGATACTTCATGTCACCTTTCACTTTCAGGAATAATTCGTCGGCCCGCCATGTGTCCGAGACTTGCGGGGTAATCTTGTCAAGGTACTTTCGCATTAGCTCTGTTCGGTGACAGTAGGTCTCGGACTCGATGAGAACCTGTACAGGAGTTGAGTGCGAGGAATCAGCGTCTCTCCTCCAGCTCGTTGGCGGTCACCCGGCAAGTCTTCAGAGAGGCGGACGAAGCGGTTCACGAACGTACGTAATGCGTATCTTAGACTAAACTCCTCTGGTCAGTCGCGCGGATTGTGTGACTTCTTGACTGAATATGGTACTTGGAGTCCTTACGTGGGCACTGATGCAGTAGTCTTAGCGGTTACGCTTCTTGCCATTGGAGTCTTGTTCACGTATCTTGGGACGAGGTTGATTGGTGCTGTTGGAATCAAGAGACCTGGAAAGGCTGTCAGTGTCTTCATGATAACTATTTGGAGTATTTCTTTGGCAACGTTTCTTGTTGCCTTCACAACTTATGGCTTACAAATATATCAACAGCATCTGCTCGGCGTTCCGCCCACAAATCCGATTAGTCCGATCACGGGTCTCTGTGGACTGGCAACTTTCATCATCATCGCGTATCTGACTAGAAATCACGGGCTAAAGGTTGCATAGGAAGCACCTTTGTTGGCACAGCGGCGGCGCCGATGATATTCGAACTTCCATTTGACCTAATTGTCATGGGCAGAACATACCCTCCCATACCTCCTGCACCAACACTGTTCAGGCTGCTCTTTTTCTTACCTCTATTTCTGGTAGAGATTTCAACGTTCTCGCTTCTCACATTATCGCCGTTAACGAAGCTGTCAAAATACACGCTGTTTTCTCTAGCAGGAATGTTCTTTGTCTTCGCGGTGTGGGCTTTCCTTGGTTTCTCATATCCCTCCGCTCCAATATCAGTCGCACTTAACGGAGTATCAAAGGTCCTAAGTTTCGTTACGGCAATCACGCTTTTCCTGAAAGCAAACAAAGCAGATTGAGGCTTTTGAAGAGGGTATCATGACCTCAGCATCATTTGACAGAGGTGGGGAGACCCGACGTTTTCCACGACGAGGCTTCATGCCTTACTCACCTTGAAATGGGGACCCCCCCAAGGGAACTGAAACTAGAGCCACGAGAGCCAAATTGGACTCGTGCGGTGTACCACCAACACACAAACTCCAAAACCGCAGACATTGTACGATCTTTTATCTTGCGTGAGTCAAGGGAACCGTCGTGCAAATTGGAGCCACACCGCAAATGTCCTCATTCTTAGGAAATGAGACCGCCCCGTTTTTGGCCAGCGAACTTCTGTCGGCATGTTTGGCCTTTGCGATCGCATATTTGATGCTCAGGTCATTCAGAGTGCTTCGAAGAGACTATCTTATTGGCTTTCCAATTGGCTTCAGTTTCTTGGGCTTATCGTATTTGCTCCTTGGCGCGTCCTACGTCATCTCTTCGTTAGGGGATGAAGCAAGCTGGCTGCAGCTTTTCATCGGGTGCTATGGGTTCGCTTTTCTAGGAACAACCTATTTCTTGAGGAGAAGAAGCTTAGCGCATCGCCTTGGTCGGATGTCTAATTGGCTCTTCTCTCTACTCGTAGTTCTTGCGGTTGTGGCTGTCCTGATAGTTATCGTTCCCCCAGTCATGGTCCTCCCTCCACATAGAGTGGCTGACCAAGTATTTCGAATCACAAACCTAGGCTTGTTGGCGTATGTTCTGTTGAGCATGTACCAAATTCTGAAGGCGAAGGCCTACGAGCTGGGAGCGGTTGTACTGGCTGGCTTCGTTTTTCTAGCCATAGAACAGTACAGCCTCCTGCTTTGGTCACTGGATGCGAGCTTCTGGTCATTTGCCTTCGCACACTTGTCACGACTCCTCGGTCTGGGTGCTATCGCGCTTGAAGGATTTCACCGCCAGTGATTTGGATTGAATCCCTCAGGCTCAAGCAAGCAGTGGCCTAGGGAACGCACAAGAATCTACTTCGACATTCTGCGTTCCATCATGAGGGAAGAGAGATCTTCAGAAGTTGTGAGGATCACAAGGGTTCAGAATCGTGTTAATGTGCCTTCAGACAGGTTCAGGCGACATCTCAGAGAGATGGAGAAACTCGGACTTGTGAATTTTCGGAACACTCTCTCAATCACGATCAAGGGAAGAGAGTTTGTTTCCGAGTACAGGAGATTTTCGGAGTTTATGAACCGCTTCGGTCTAGTGTAAGGAGACAACGTCACATCGCACTTCGTTCACCGTTTCATCGCGTAACGTGACAAACGCAGAGTACGTACGCGTGGTCCATGATGGTAAAAACATACCCATACATAATCGGCTCAAAACTCATCCATTGATTTGGAGGCTGCCATTTGCGGATCCTTATCATTCTCAGTTACTGTGGGCAAATTCCTCGTAAGGCTTTGACTGCGAATGAGTCAGGGAGCCTTCGAAAACGGCTCAAAATGAGGATTTCTTCTATTGCTGTGTTGGTCAGCAATGGTTGATTTGATCATTCCACCTCTCACGGCCCTCTCAATCCTTATTTTTCTATCATTCGTGGGAGCCATTCTAAGTGAGAAGCTCAAAATTTCATACACAACGGTCATGATAGCAATCGGTCTTACGTTATCATTTCTTAGGCTCGCAGGTGGACTAAGCGCAATTCCGCTAGATAGAAGCATTATACTTGGCTTAGTGGTTCCTCCCCTAATCTTTGAAGCCGCCACACGTACACGGTTTGAGGTTTTCAAGACTGTTAGGAATACGGTTCTATCTCTAGCGATATTCGGCGTGATACTTTCCGCCTTGTTGAGTGGATTTGCCCTCAACCTCGCCCTCGGTGTGCCTTTGGCTGTAGCTCTTACTTTTGGTGTAATAGTATCACCTACCGACCCCGTTTCAGTAGTCAATGCCTTGAGAAGAACAAAGGCACCGATACGACTGACCACAATTCTGGAGACAGAAGCATACTTCAATGATGCGACAGCAGTAGTATTGTATCCTGTTGCCGTTTCTCTTACATTCAGACCGCTACAAGATATCGGCTCGTTCGCTTACATTTTCGGAGTCGGGGTTTTGGTCGGGCTAGTTGTATCCGGGATAGCTGAGCTTCTTCATCGGCTAGTGACAGAACCTTTGGCTGAGACATCGTTTACTATAGCTGTAGTGTTCGGGTCGTATGCTTCAGCCGAATTCCTTGGAGCGTCAGGTTTAGTCGCTGTCGCTATCGCAGGGTTGTACATGGGAAATAGAACTATGCGAACTGCTATGTCCGGGGAAACAAGGACGACCATGACAAAGTTCTGGGAAGTAGTAACCTTCCTGGCCGCCTCTTTCGCATTTCTGTTGCTTGGTTTGAAGGCAGACTTTTTGTTGCTTGTTAAGTTCATTCCCTATGTTCTCGTCGCCTTCGCAGTCATACTCTTGGCGAGGGTGTTCAGCGTGTATCCCATAGTGGGCTTAGCAAACCTGTTGGGAGAAAAGATTCCGAGTTCATGGACTAGGGTGCTTGCTGGGGCTGGGTTGCGTGGAGTGATATCGGTTGCTTTGGCGCTCTCTCTACCCGAAGGTTTCCCATTTAGAGAAAGTCTAGTAGCAATGACATTCGGAGTCGCACTTCTCTCGCTGGTCGTTCAAGGGGAACTTCTCCAAGTTTATCTGAAAAGACATAAACCTTAGCCTACACCAAACGACTATAGCGTAAGATAGCAGGCGTATATGCGCCGTCGAGTTTCTATTCTCTCTTCTATTCTTCTCGCCTTGGTCGAGGAGATCAACCTGTTCGCTACAGGCGTAATTGCTATGCTCATTTTGTTCGTCTTTATCACGCTGAGAAAGATCAAGAGAGAGACCAAGGCGTCAGCGCAGCGATACTGCCATATCATAACGCTCAGATAACTGCATCTTCGCTGTGCCGTCGTGATCAGTAAACCGTAGAGAAAGCTTAGCGCCCAATTAGGTTGACGACTTGATCCAAGATTTGAGGCCCTGAAGCCGCAACGAATGAGAGTCTCTCATCATATTTGAGAGGAGCCCCTTTGAGGCTCTCATTCAGGATTCGGAATTTCCCTCCGGCTTCTTCAACAAGGAGAAAACCAGCTGCGACATCCGTCACTCGTGCCTTCGCGCGAATGTCTACCATTGCGTCAAGCTGTCCGGAAGCTATGAGTGAGAGTTCCAGCGCAGCGGCTCCGAAGTCACGTCCGTGAGAAGTCTTCAGAAGCAGACGTGAAACTCTGTCGATAGTTTCCCTTGGCGATGAAGCCATCTTAATCGATACTATACAGTCGTCAAGGCTCCGTCGTTGCAAGGCACGTATTCTACGTCCGTCTCTGTAGGCTCCCCGATTCTTCACTGCATAATAGGTCACGTCCTGGAAGATGTCAATCACAACCCCGGTGTGCACATCTTTCAAGCGTGGCTTCTCAGATATCGCGATCGATACAGCGCTGAACGGAATGCCGCGTATTCCATTGAAGGTTCCATCAAACTCGTCAACGATTAGGTAGCTCTTTGGGTCTTTCCCGAAATCGAGGCGTCCCCATTCCTCACTTATCAGATGGCAAGAGATATCGGATTCCTCAAGTTCGGAACGGACAGCCTTTGCGGCTTCAGCGTCCAGCCTCATCTTTCTTGGATCATCGCCCAATGAGATACGGTCGCTTGATCTACGTTTACCCAGGAGCGGTCTTACCGTTCTGGTGATTCGTGCTGCCAGTCTGAGGGCAAAGTCCAAGTTTGGGACGAACTTGCTCGAGGGGCCACCGCGTCGCTGTCGTAGCGAGTAAGTATGCCGAACTCGGCTTGGCATGAAATATCTTCCTCCGACCTACAGACAGTATTCTGCATATGCTAGATGCGATTAAGTGTGTGGTTTCATTCATCAGCGCGCCGTCTTGCGTGGGCCCAACTGTTATTCTTCGTCCTCGAAGTTGAGTTGAGCAACAATTTTCTAACAGGATCTGACTTAGCTACTGGGGGTCGAATCCGATGCAGGTGGCCACAGTTCGAGCTTCGGAGAAGATCTTGGCTGTTGTAATTGCAGCCGGCCAAGCGACTCGACTGAGGCCGTACAGCGAGACGAGACCAAAAGCTCTCATGGAGCTCGTGCCTGGGGTCACGGTAATCGATCTCGTCCTAAGGCAGTTGCATCAGGTCGGCGTTGAGGACATTGTAATAGCCCTGCGTGCTGAGCATGCCAGCGTTTTCGAGGAGCATCTAAACGGTAGGGCCAGAGTCATCATTGTGGAGGGCGATGGGTTTGGGAACCTTCACAGCTTGGAGGCCGCGGTTGAGGGCGTCGGACCTCATCGAACATTGCTCATCATGTCCGATCATGTGTTTGAGCTCGAAATCTTAAGAAAGGTCGTGGAGGAAGACAACGGCGACAAGCGAATCCTGCTTTGCCTTGACGCACAGCCCGAACATCGAGACCTTCGAGAGGGGCTTAGGGTTGACGCTTCTACGCAGGAGGTTCGGCGTGTAGGCAAGGAGATTCCACCTTACAGCGGAGTCGACGCAGGGCTATTCATGTTGTCACCCGATGTCCACGACCTAGTTGCTCAGCTGGACGCAGCGAGTGCTGGGCAAGCCACTGTCACCGATCTAGTCAACTCTCTGGCGGCGAAGGCCGAGGTTGGCTACATCAACATCACTGGAAAACTTTGGATGGATATTGATACGCCTGAGGATCTGCTGGAGGCTCGACGGCGCTACTGGGAAATTGTGAGACGAGGCCTTTGCAAGCCGACAGACGGACTAGTGTCACGTTGGCTGAATCGCCCCATATCCACCCGCATCTCACTTTTCCTCTTTAAGCACGCCGAGTGGGCTACACCGAATCTCATCACTATTGCGAGCTTCCTTCTAGCCATGGCTTCAAGCTTCCTCTTCGTCCAAGCGCAACTTATCGTTGGCGCTATGATGTTGCACCTCTCCTCGATCTTGGACGGTGTTGACGGTGAGCTTGCTCGTCTGCGTGATGACGCTACAGCTTTTGGCGGCCTACTGGATTCAATCCTCGATAGAGTCGCAGACATTTCGCTTGTTGTAGCGTTGGGGCTTCTGCTGTCGCCGGGTCCGGTTCGACTAATTCTAACGGCTTCAGCAGTTTTCGGGGTTGTTCTGGTGAGCTATGTGTCACACCTTGCGGCGCAACACTCCGTTGTTCGCGAATTGCGTGCAGGTTTTCCATGGGCGACTCGAGACGTCCGACTCTTCTCCATGACAGTTGGAGCCGTAGGTGCTCAGCCAATCTTGCCCATTCTCTTCTGCGCGACTGCGCCAATGGTTTTTGCCGCGAGAACTTTGGTGAAACTGACTACCCTCCTGAGAATTTCGCTTGCATCAACTGGCTCGATCAAAAAGAGCCGTGGCGTTCCCATACCCAGCATAGCCAAGCTCTCTCAGCCAGTCGAATCTCATGAGATTCGGAGGAATGTGGAAAGGTTGATCGTAAACATAATCAAGGTTAGTCTTGCTCTAGTTGTCCTCCAATTGCTGCGGAGCGCAGTTGAGCGAACGTCCATCTGGACCTATCTACCCAGTCCTCTAGACGTAAGCTTAATCTTTGATCTGAGTCGGTTGGTCATACTAGCCTACTTCGGATATCGAATCCTAATGTCCGCCAAATTCTTGGCAGACAGGGCAACGGACACGGTTGTGAGTAGACTTCAGATCACAAGGAGCATGTACGGGCGCGCTACTACGGATGCTTTCTATCTAGTCGTAGTGACATTATCCTGGTCCGTAGTCACACCCATAGCACGCAAACTGGCAGAAACAGGAACGTTGATAGATCTACCCGTGAATCTCGCATTCATGGGGGTCTCTCTTCTGATTCTCTACGATCTGCTCAAAATACTGAACCGCGGGTTCAAGTGGCTGTGGGATGAGTTGATGGCGCGCCTCACTCATTGGGTTAGCACACTCCTCAAACCTCGAGACGATGAGCATACACCCGCAACTAATGGTGAAAACTACTAAGACAACTGTAACCAATAGTGGTCTTTCGATCGACAGGGAGGTCGCAGAAGCTCAAAAGGTCGTCGTTGACTGTCGGGGCGAGCGCCACTTTCATGGTAACGTTTCCCCCGTTGAATCGGGCGTTGAATTGGCCCGTGTGATGTTATCCTCTTCACCCTTGTCATCTCGCAGTGTCGACAAAAAAGGCTAACTGGACTTTTCACCGGGGCTGCAACAGTACTTGTAGACGCACAACCTCTCATCCGACGTGTCAAACACTGATGACGCCTGCAGTCACATTTGGCTGGATTCTGAGATGAACCACATATAGCGAAGATCAGAGACGCGAGATAATTGCGTTTGGAGATGGGAGTCAGGACACGATGGTCAAGATAGGATCGGATCTTCGCAAGATCGAATCCCGCGTGACGAGGGTGACTTCGCGCAATTCACTGTACTTAGTAGTTACTCTTCTTATTGTAGGGTCAATCTTCGCTCTTCTAGGTCCCACTTTCGAACAGATGATCGGGATACTGGTTTTTGCTACGACAGTTGCAGGGACACTTCTCTTCTGGCGTTTCCGCTTGGCCTTTGCGATTGGTGGTGTCGGCGTTATACTGTTGCTGGGTATTGTACAGCTAGACTTGATGATTCACTCGATGAAGATGGAAGTTGTTCTCTTCCTAGTATCGATGATGGTCATTATCGAATCCCTTGAAAGGTCAGGATTCCTCAGAGTCATGGTAGCCGCTTTGGTAGGAAGGGTACACGGTCAACCAAAGCGTTTGATGGTTGCCTTGATGTGTTTGGGAGCGGTGCTGGCAGCCCTCATGGATGAGGTGACCGCTATGCTCCTTCTCGGCACTCTGATCCTTGATCTGTCGACAAATCTGGGCGTCGACGCGAAGCCCTACCTCCTCTCGACAGTCATGGCAATAAACATCGGTAGCGCGGCGACGCTCCTCGGTAATCCTATCGGCGTTTTGATCGCTTTCGGGGCAGGTTTATCATTCGACGAATTCCTGGTATGGGCTACACCAATCGCAATCATCGCTCTTTTGGTGACTATTCCGATAGTCATCGGGTGGTATCGTAAGGCACTTGACAACGACCGCAAAGTGATCTCAAGGTCAATCGACGGTGCAGGTTCGGTGATAAGAGGGCACAGCTTTGGTAGAAGTGACTGGATGACTGCGGCAGTATTTGTCGCAGTGATTGCGTCGATAGTCGCTCAATCAAGACTTGAGAACCTCTTGGGTTTGCCCAGGAACACGATCTTGGTCGCGGCGCCCATGCTCGGCGCAGCTTCGGTGCTCTTAGCGAAACATGAGGTCGCCAAGGAACTTGTTGAAAGCGGCGTTGACTGGTGGACACTGCTCTTTTTCGTATTCCTCTTTGGTGCCGCAGCAACGCTTGAGCACACGGGAACGACTCTGCTCATCGCAAATCAGATTCTACAGGTCACCGGCGGAAATGACTTCCTCCTCAGTTCGGTTCTGACATGGCCTGTAATGTTGTTCTCTGGTACAATAGACAATGTACCCCTCATCGCAGGCGTGATCCCGATCATCTTCAGACTCGGAGAAGCAGGAGTCAACGTATACGCGCTATGGTGGACCATACTCTTCGCCGGATGCTTCGGCGGAAACCTCACCATGGTCGGTTCAACCGCAAACATAGTTGCGGTCGGTCTCTTGGAGAAGCGGGGGCACAAGTCGTTCTCGATGAGGGAGTGGATCGGCTTGGGCGTCCTAGTCTCTGTCAGCACGGTTCTGCTTGCACAGATGGCAATTCTTCTGAGGAACCCATACCCCATCTGAATCTCCCTCGGACACGTGTATGGATCTAATGGTGCGAGTGTGTTCTGCTTCTGATCCGTGGTGATGGTCCCTGTCATCCTCATGGCCGTGTTCCCCTTCGAAATGCATATGACCCAGTTTATCTCGGACCTCGCGCTTCTCAATATGACCGCTCTCGACTGTTACGACGACACACACACGTCATCAGGGACAGGTGGCGATGCTTCTGAGGTACCCGTATCCCGTCTGAACACTCCAGCGTTCAGGCCCGACCCCCTCAGGCGCCGGAGTTGGTCACAACAAGGTGCAAGCACGCGCTCTTAACAGTCTAGGGCCGCGCTACGCATAACGCCATTGGGTGGTCCAAGATATCTGGTACCTAGGACTGTGAGCTGGTCGCAATGCTCCAAAGATACAAGAAAAATCCCATTCTGAAACCGCTACACAATCACCCTTGGGAGTCAAAAAGGGTGTTTAACTGCGCCGCGGTGTATGAGAAAGGTAAAGTGCACATCGTCTACAGAGCGCAGGGGGAAGACGAAGTATCGAGATTCGGTTACGCTTGCACCTCTGATGGTTATCATATCGATGAAAGGCTCGATTCAC
>Ga0315280_10001074_pt1 | contig 48435 bp, 25 predicted proteins | sample YL17G06_40_MG_FD_203697 | JGI IMG/M metagenome (GOLD analysis project Ga0315280, IMG submission 203697) | Sediment microbial communities from Yellowstone Lake, YNP, Wyoming, USA - YL17G06_40 | ecosystem: Environmental > Aquatic > Freshwater > Lake > Sediment | place: USA: Wyoming | collected... | reverse complement strand
CGGACGCGGCTACGCCTTGCTGGCTTCCCGTGCCGCGGCGATGAGCGTCTCTCTCCACTGGGACAGGAGCGGAGCCGGCGGCTCGAGCGTGAGAGAGAGAGCCTGCTCGAGGCACTTAGCAGCATGGGGAGCATGGACGGACCGAAGGTGGCGAAGAGAGTGCTCGGCAGGCCTGAAGAGCGCCGCGCCTTCAGCGGGTCGACCGGCGTGCCGTCCTTGCTCACCTGCTCGGCATTTACCGGCCCCGGCGCGGCGATCGCGGGCGGGGTGGTGTCGACAACGCGGAAGCCGACTGACGCTTGGGCCATGTTCCCTGCGTCGTCGGCGTCAGTCACCTGGAGCACCGCCGCCGCACGCCTCGCGCAAGCCACGCCTGGTAGAACGGGCACGGCCATGGCAGGAGAGAGCAACGTCGCTGCTCATCGATGTCTCTCCCGGAACCGCCTCCCGCTATAGATCCGAGCGGGCGTGGTCCTTGGTGGCATTCCCGGGATCATTCCCCGGATCCCTCAGCTCGTCTACGTGTCGCCCTTGTGTATCACGATGCTCCCGCCGCCTAGGGCTGTGGCTGCATCGGCGTCGTCCGCAGCGCCTATCTGGTTGTCGTAGACCGTGGTGTCAGCAGCGGCCCTGTTCCAGATCTTGATGCGGAATCGATCGGCGCTCTTGGGTGCCTTCAGGTCGCCGTCAATGGCGGTTATCAGGAACCCGTAGTCCCCGGTCCCGTTGATGGTACCCGTGCCCTTGAACTTAGCCTTGGACCCGGCGACCACCAGCCACTGGCATTCCTGGCCGTGGAAGTTCAGGCCGGCTACCTTGAACTGGAACTCGGTTTGGCCGACGGGGGTGTTCGCGCCCTTTTGGTACTTGGCGACGAAGCCGAAGTTCGCCCGCCCCGAGAGCGATGGGTCTGGCACATACGCGCCGGGCGGCGACTCGATCCAACCGCCACCGGTCACGAAGCCGCCGTCGACGTCGTAGATCACCACGTAACGGTAGAGGGCCGCACCCGTCGCCCCGTCCTTGTCGGTAACTGTCAACCGTACCGTGTACACGCCTGGAGTCCCGTACGTGTGGGAGCCAACGGCTGAGCCCGAGCCGTCTGCCTCGGTCACCGGGCCTGCGGACGTGCTGCCATCGCCCCAGTCCCAGGCGGCGGAGTGGGTGTCAGGCTTGCCGGCATCGGTGAAGGCTGCGCTGACATCGACCGGCAGGCCTAGCTCGATGGGCTGGGGGGGGGCGACGATGGCTCCGACCACTGGTGCCACATTGGCCACCGTCACCGTCGCTGTGGCGGTCGCCGTGGCGCCGTCCGGGTCCGTTACTCGGACCGCGACGACATGCTGGCTCGGTCCGTCCAGCTCGGCGGCAGAGAACCCAACATTGGCCTCGTTGCCATCGTCGAACTGCCCATCCCCGTTCAGGTCCCAGGCATAGGTCAGCAGGTCGCCGTCGGGGTCGGTGCCGGTCGCCGTCAGCATCACAGCTCCGCCCTCGTCTACCCCATATGGTCCCCCCGCCGCCACTGTTGGCGGATGGTTGGCCGGGGACTCGAGTGCCCCCATGTCGATCCTTGTCCCGCCGCCGGGAGGCACCGGGTCGGCGGGATCCCCAGCATCGATACAGGGCGAGTTGGGGCGTAGGTGGAAGTCCTTACCCGCAGCGTCGGCGAACAGCGGGTCTCCATTGATGTTGCCGACCCCCGGCCACAAAGGACCGCCGATGTCCGAGTAGGTGATGGTCCCGCCCCACCATGGCGGCTTATTGATGTCATAGGTGTTGCCCCACACGATCGAGTTCCGCACTGTGGTGGAGTTGGCGGTCCAAGCGTCGAGACCGACCTTGCACCCAGTGATCGTGCAGTTGGTCACCTCGACACGGGCCGTGGTCCCGCACGTCACGCCGCAGTTGGAGGCGCCGCTAACGATGAGACGCCGCAGGGCGATGTCCTCACCGGCGTACACGTGGATGGCGCACTTCAAGCCGGTGAGCTGACTGAAGTCCAGCCCCTCGATGACCGCTCCGCTTTCGGGCGTCACACATAGGACGGTGCCGGCGCCCTGGAAGGTGTTGCCGTTGAACCGACCGTCGCTCGCCCAGTCTGTCGTTGTCAGGCAGGACAACAGGTAGATGGCGCTGCTCACGGTCGCCAACCGGTTGTTCGAGATACGCGTCCTGACCGCGTACTGGACCCACACGCCCGTCGATGACCCGGAGCAGTCATTGCCGTCAACGAGCGTGTCGACGCAGAAGCTATCGGCTGACCAGGCGTGCAGCCAGATGCCGGTGCTGCAGTTACGGCAGTCGTTGCCGACCACGCGCGTTCCTACCGCTCCGGATAGCCAGATGCCCTGGGCGCTGCAGTTACTGCAGTCATTGCCCTCCAGGCTGTTGCCTTCACCTCCGCCCACGTAGATCCCCCGCCCGCCCGCCAGACCACATCGCCGGACGGTGTTGCCGTTGCTCGCGACGATCCACAGGGCGGCCCAGTCTGTCCCCGCAGTGCACCCGATGAACGTGCAGTCCTCGATGAGGTTGCCGCCTCCGCCTGCCACGGAGACCGCGCCGCTCTTGGGCTTGGCTCGAATGTTCCGCACGGTCATGTTCGAGCAGCGGGCCAAGTAGAGTGTACCGCCCATATCGCTGAAGCCTGTGAAGTCCAGGTTCTCTAGCGTCAGGCCCGTCTCATCGGAGAGATAGAGAGCACAACGTGCGCCTGTGAAGTCGTTGCCGTTGAGGTCGCCGTCGCCCGCAAGGTCGGTTGTTGCCAGGCAGGACAACAGGTAGATGGCGCTGTTCACGGTCGCCAACCGGTTGTTCGAGATACGCGTCTTGACCGCGTACTGGACCCACACGCCCGTCGATGACCCGGAGCAGTCATTGCCGTCAACGAGCGTGTCGACGCAGAAGCTATCGACTGACCAAGCGTGCAGCCAGATTCCGGTGCTGCAGTTACGGCAGTCGTTGCCGACGACGCGCGTTCCTACCGCGCCGGATACCCAGATGCCGATGCTGCGGTTACTGCAGTCGTTGCCCTCCAGGCTGTTGCCCCGGGCGATCGCTGACCCGCTGGCCACGTAGATGCCCCCGCCCGCCAGACCACATCGCCGGACGGTGTTGTCGCTGCTCGCGCTGATCCAGAGGGCGGCCCACTGTGTCCCCGCAGTGCAGCCGATGAACGTGCAGTCCTCGATGAGGTTGCCGCCTCCGCCTGCCACGGAGACCGCGCCGCCGTTGGGTTTGGCTCGGATGTTCCGCACGGTCATGTTCGAGCATCGGACCAGGGAGAGTACCCAGCCTACGTCGCTGAACCCTGTGAAGTCGAGGTTCTCTAGTGCTAAGCCCGTCTCATCGGACAGGCCGAGAGCGGTGCCCGCCCCTGCGAAGTCGTTGCCGTTGAGGTCGCCATCGCCAGCGAAGTTCGTCGTCGCCAGGCAGGACCACAGGTTGATGGCGCAGTTCACGGTCGGCCCCAACCGGTTGTTGGAGATCGTCGTGTTGGTCGCGTACTTGGCCCAGATACCGGTCCCTGACCCGGAGCAGTCATTGCCGTCTATCACGGTGTCGGCACACCCAGAACCGGCCCAGCGATCAAGCGCAATGCCGGCACCGGTGGGCCCTTGGCAGCCTCGGCAGAGGTTGCCTGACACAGTCGTGTGCGCGGCTCCGCAGAGCCCAATGCCGACGTTGCAGCCGCTGCAGTCGTTGCCCTCCAGGACGGTATCCTGAGCGTCGAAGACTCCGATGCCTCCGACGCTGCCAGCCAGGACGGTGCACCCTCTGACTGTGTTCCCGCTGGTGCCCCATCCGATGCACATGCCGCCGTGGTCGCCGCCCTGGCGCAGGGTGATGGAGAACCGGCAGTTCTCGATCAGGTTGTTCCCGGCGCCGCCGACGTTCATGCCTCGTACCGCCGCTATCACGGTGAGGTTCCGGACGGTTACGGAGCTCCCCATGACCACGATGCCGCACTGCGCGTCCGGCGCTATGATGGTATGCCCATTGCCGTCGATGGTGATGTTCGAGCCAACGATGCGGTACACATTCCCGGTGTAGTTCGCCTCGGTCAGGTCTAGGTTGCTGTCGAAGACGATCGACGTGCTGATGTCACTGCCGGCCGGCGGAGTCTGTGCCCACGCCGGCGCGGTCGGGCCCATAACCGCGAACGCACAGCCCAAGACGACTACCCACGAGACACTCACCTGTACCCGGTTCATCGTTTCCCATCTCCTAGGACTGCTCAGGACTTGACGCACGACACATGGTGTCGCGACCATGGGAAGCGCGCTCCACACGGCTCCGCGCTTCCCTCGCTCTCGCTCCGCCTTCACGCGGTCGGATGGTGCGCCACAAGGAGACCGCTCTAGGCGGCGGTGGCCGGGGCTTCCCCTCAATCGTCGCCGTGGGAATGTCGGAGGCCGGTCCGGGGGTATCCTGACTGGCTGTCAGCCCGTTCGTGAAGCTGACATTGCTGCCAGAACTGTCTTGTGCAGACGTTCCCAGGTTCTGCCCGCAGCCCCACAGGAAGACGCACGCGGCCGCAAGCAGCAGCACCGTTGCAAGGACTAACTGGCGCATCTGCTTCACCCTTTCCGTACTGCGCGACAGCGCGAGCCTCGCCCGTGCCCGCCTACGCCGGAAGCTATATCGCTACCGTGGCAGAAACGTGGCAAGCCGGGGGGAATGCGAAAAGACGCAGAAAAGGGGGCTGAGGAGCCGGGTACCGCTGCCGACGCCTTCCGGCGGGTGACAAACGCGGGCTACGGCCGGCGCCTATCGGACGCGGCTACGCCTTGCTGGCTTCCCGTGCCGCGGCGATGAGCGTCTCTCTCCACTGGGACAGGAGCGGAGCCGGCGGCTCGAGCGTGAGAGAGAGAGCCTGCTCGAGGCACTTAGCCGCATGGGGACCATGAACGGACCGAAGGTGGCGAAGGGCGTGCTCGGCAGGCCTGAGGAGCGCCGCGCCTTCAGCGGGTCGGCCCGTCTCTAGGGCCAGCTCGCCCAGATTACATAGGGATACCGCCATCCATAGCACGTCGCCCAACGCGACTATGGAGCGCAGCGATTCCCGGTAGGCCTGCTCGGCCTGGTTCAGTTGCCCGGACTCGTAAGCGAGGACACCCAGATTGTTCTGGGTCTCAGCCACTCCGCGCACATCGCCGGATGCTCGCCGGATAGGCAGGGCCTCTCCGTAGAGCGCGCGGGCTTGGTCGGGCCGTCCCGTGGTGTAAGCAAGCACGCCGAGGTTGTGCAGAGCCATCCCCTCACCCCGCGTGTGGCGGGCCTCCCGGAAGAGGGCCAGGCTCTGCTTCAGCAATCGCTCAGCCTCGTCGTACCGGCGCCGCTTCGACGCCACCAGCCCCAGCACGTTAATGAGCATCGCACGCCAGTGCTCGCCACCCGGGTCTGCGACCAAGCCGATCCCGCGCTCGCAGTCGAGCTCCGCGTCGTCCAGGTCTCCTCGGTCGTAGGCCACGCGCGCCAAGCTATGCCATAGGCGTGCGCCGAGAGCCCGGTCCTCGGGCGTCGACTCCTGCGACGCGGCGATGCCCGCTCCTACCCAGCGCGCGTGCTCTTCCCAGTACCCACGACGCCACAGGAAGTCGCTCAGGGCGGCGGCCAACCTGGCGGCGAGTTGGTGTTCGCCCGCGGTCACCAACCAGTCCATGGCGGCGCCCAAGTTCCCCAGCTCGACCTCGAGCTCAGCGAAGGCCGGCGCCTCGTCGGGCCCGTCCGCCTCTCGCGCGCGGCTTTCGGCGACCCCGAGGAGGTACACCGCGTGCCGAGCACGCAGAGCCTGCTCTGCCTCCGTGTCCAAGAGTTCCGCTGCGAACTCCCGGAATGTCTCCAGCATGTCGTACCGCATCTGCCCGAGTCGCTCGCGGCAGTGGACGATCGAGCACTCGCGCAGTTCGAGCATGGCCTCGAGGGCATCGGGCTCCTTACAGATGACCTCGACGGCTTCGATGGTCCAGCCGCCCCGGAAGACGGATAACGCGGGGAGAAGGCCCTGAAGCTGAGTCGACAGCAGTTGGTAGCTCCAGTCTAGAGCCGCACGCAATGTCCGGTGCCGCTCGCTTGCAGTCCGCCGTCGGCTGACAAGGAACTGGAAACGGTCCTGCAGTTGCGCCACCATCTGCGTGGGCGACAGGACCTGCGCCCACGCCGCAGCCAGCTCGATCGCAAGGGGGATGCCCTCGAGCCGTCGACACAGCTCCGCGACCGACCCTGCGTTCGCCATCGTCAACTGGAAGTCGGTCCGGGCCGCCTGCGCTCTGTCCACGAAGAGCTGGACAGCCGGGCATTGCATGAGCCCGACCATGGCCTCGTCACCTTCCGGCGTGGGTAGAGGAGCAACCTGCAGTTCCGTCTCGCCATCGAGGCCGATGCGCTGCCGGGAGGTGGCGAGGCAGCTTAGTGTCGGCGCGCGCTCCAGAAGAGTCTGTAGGAGCGATGCCGCCTCGGGCACGATGTGCTCCATGTTGTCGAGTACCAGAAGGGACGGCTGGAGCCCAAACACGTCGGCCGCCTGCTGAACGGGATCCTCGTGGGCTGTACGCGGTAGCATGAGCGCGTCGGCAATAGCGCGGGGCAGTCCCGTGCCCTCGCCTTGGTCGCCGAAAGACACGAACCACACGGCACCGTGGAACACATCCACGAGCCGCCGGGCGACCTCCACGGCCAGGCGCGTCTTGCCTCCACCGCCGGGGCCGGTAAGGGTCACCAAGCGCGTGGCGGAAGAAGCAAGCGCGCCATGCAGGCGGTCTAGCTCCTCCGCGCGCCCGAAGAACCTGGTGAACGTCAGCGGAAGCGGCGCGCCATGGCCCGCCTGCGCTCGCAGCGGCGGAAACGCCTGCGGCTCCATCCCCGGGTAGTCGGCTTGGAAGACGCGCCCGAGCTCACCCGCCACCCCTAGCTGGTACCGGCCCAGGTCCGTCAGCATGACGCTGGGGTCCTGGTGCTGGCGCAACAGGGAGCATGTTGTCTCACCCAGGAGTATCTGGCCGGCATGACCCGCTGCCAGCAGACGCGATGCAGGGCGCAACGCCTCTCCGCAGGGATCGTGGCCGCTGGGGTCGACCTCGCATGTGTGGAGCACCATCCGCACCAACGCCGGAGCTCTGTCCCCCGACCGCGCGCGCACGGCTTGCTGTCCCGCAACGGCACTAGCCAGGGCGTCCGTCGCACGGGCGAACACCGCGACGAACTCGCCGGCCAGCGTGCGGACCTCGCTGCCGCCGTGTCTCCGCACCTCCTCGCGCAGGGCGCCGCGAGACGTGGCCTGCGCGCTGCTGACGGCCTCCCCGTCCTCTTCCGCAGTGGGCTCGTCGATGCCGCACAGCAGGACCGTGACCGTACCGGCCAAGGGCAGGCCGGCGCTTGCGGTGGCTGCGACCCGCCGCGTGCTCACCCGCCTCGCCCTGCCAGCTCCTGGTGGGCCAAGTGTGTCCGGGACGCCGTCTGCCCAGTGCCGGGCAGCGTCGGAAGGCGCTTCGTCGAGCTCCTCACGTAGTATGCGCTCGAGCTCCCGATACTGCCGGTGTACGGCGGCGGACTGGCCCATCCCGGCCAGCAACCGCATCACAAGAACGTGGGCGCCCTCGCGGAGAGGATCGATCGTCACCGCTCGCCGGGCATGACGCAGCGCCTCGCCGAGTTCCCCGACACTCCCTAGAATGCCAACGAGGGACTCAGTCGCCTGGAAATGCAGCTCAGCCAGCCTGTCTTGCTCGGCGATCACCCAGTCCTGGTAATGGCCAGGCAGCAGAGGGCCTGAGTACAGCTCGAGCGCGGCCGTGAGACGGTCCACCCGCATGGTGTCCGAACGGGCTCTCCCGGCTTCCGCCAGCGCGCGCTCGAACTCGGCAACGTCCGTGCGGACCGCCTCGCGGTTAAGCTCGATGGAGAACCGGTTCGCCCGGATGACGGCGCCCATGGGCACACCTGGCGGCTCCAGTTGGCGCCGAAGGGCCGCGAGCTCAGCTCTCAGGTTCGTGCGTCCGGACACCGGAGGCGCCCAGGGCCACAGCAGCTCGGCAAGCACCTCGCGGGGGTGGGCACACCCACCGTGGTAGGCAAGGTAGGCGAGCAGAGCGGCACCGTTGTGGGTCCTGAAGCAGGTGATCTCGCGATCGCCCTGCCGCACCCTGAGCATCCCGAGCATGTCGACGCGACATCGGGCGTCCATGACAGCACCCCGCGCCATCCCCTGGGGCCTTCCGCAGGGCGCCACCGACTCCTGCTGTTGTCAGTTCCGGTCGCGAAGCAACCGGACAGCCGCGCGGTGCCCGTAGCCGAGGGCCGCGTCGTGTGATCCGCGGAGCAGCGGAACTCCCGGAAATCCGCGGCAGGTTCCCCGGCATCCGGGAGGCGACAAGCGCGGCCTTACCTTCGAATCCCCGGGCCACCCGTGACGCACCGAGGGGCGTCTCTACCATCCGGCGCGAGCTGAGGTGCGAATGCCCGCAAGGCCAGGAAACTGAACCGGAGCCACGCGGACCCGGAGGGCGCGAGGCGCACGCCGCCGAACCACCAGAAGACAGGCACCGTCTGGTACACCACACCTAGCTGGGGACGTGAGAGCCATTGCCAGACACGAGCCAACTTAGAGGGACCGTAGCTGTGACCATCGCGGTGTGCTGCTGCGCGGCGCTGTCGCCGTGCCTGGCTGGCGAGCCGACAGGAGAACGCATGGTCATCGACAACGTCGATCGCTTCCGCGTTGCTGAGCCGATGTTCGAGGGCGTCCGGATCATCCTCGGCTTCCGCGGCGAGCACTACACGCCCGAGTACATCCAGGGCATCTCAGGTGCGGCCTTCCGCATCGCGGGCATCTGCCCATGCGCCGCGAACTGCTCCACTCAAGTGAGCACCACCGACCTTATCAAGCTCTGCGGCTACGACTACACCGAGAGCATCCTTGGCTGGACAGGCGACGTGGAGGATGCTAAGCAGAACGTGGTGACGCTGATCCCGAGGATCAAGGACTCCATCCGCGCCGGCAGGCCGGTGCTCCTGTGGTACGGGTTCGCGGACACGGCATACGAGGTGGTAACGGGATTCGACGACACCGAGGGCACGTTCGTGGGCCACCACATGTGGCAAGGGCTCGAGGACAAGCCGGCCACAGCCAAGCAGACGCGCGCGGAGGAGGCGGCCCAGATCTGCCCGGCGTTCGGCGCCATCTTCGTCGGGGATAAGGTCGGAACGCTGGACGCGCACGCCGCGGAGGTGGTAGCCCTCAAGGAGGCCGTCCGCCACGCACGGGATTCGCGGGTCGCCACCGACGGGCCGGCACGGCAGGGGCTCGCCTGCTACGACTACTGGGCGGACGCGTTCAGGGATCTCGAGACCAAGCGCACCGTGGGTGACTCCTACTGCTACTTCGTGTACCGCTCGACGCACCGGGCAGCCGGGCGGTTCCTTAGAGAGATCGCGCCCAAGCACCCAAAGGCGGCTGCCCTGCTGGTCAAGGCCGCGAGGGAGTTCATAAGGGAGGCCGCCACGCTCGACAAGGCTGAGACGCTGCTCGCGTGGGACTCGCCGGACCAGGACCCTGATCGGAACGCCAAGCTCCAGCCGATACTCGCGAAAGCGCGGGACCACTACGCTGCCGGGATCGCGTACATCGAGGAAGCCCTGCCGCTGCTGGAATGACCTGCCTCCGGGGACCGGCATTGAACCGCACACCTGCACGCCCACATCGGGTGCCGGACCGCTGCGGCAGCGTCGTGACGGACCACGCCTTCGATCGGTGAGGCCGCTCGCGGCGTCACCGTGCTTCGGGACCTGGCCGTTCCCGTCGCAGACCGTCTCCACAGGGCACGCACGGCCGCGCGCCGAAGGCAGCGGCGTCCTGTGACCGGGCCGGGCGGGGCAACGCTCGCACGACCGGAGGGTACGACCATGCGCCGACGACCGCTCCCGTTGCTTCTCGTCTGTGTCCTGGGCTGCTGTTGGGCCGCGTCGGCGTCCGTGTATAACCTCAAGGTCGTGACCGACGCCTCCCCCGACTACACAGACATGGGCAGCACGATACGAAGCGCTACGGGCCGCTGGGAGACGCCCGAGGAGAAGTGCTGGGCGATGTTCTACTGGACCCACATTGCCCGGCGCCAGTGCTCCCCCATGGTGCTCCACGGCCTCGCCTGCTCTGACCCGATCCGCCAGTTCAACGACTACGGCTACACGATGTGCAGCACCATCGCCGGCATCAACTGCGCGATCTGGGACGCTATGGGGCTTCCTGTGAAGTACTGGGACATCACCAACCACACGGTGCCGGAGGTGCATTACGGCGGGCGCTGGCACATGTACGATGACAGCCTCTCCGCGCTCTACACCCTCTGCGACGGCCGGACCATCGCGGGCGTCGAGGACATCGGGGTGGTCGGGGCCTGCGATGCCTCCCACGGGCGCTCCGAGCCCGGCCATATTGCGCGCTATCACTGCCTCACCGCGACCAGCGCCAACGGCTTCCTGACCGGCTCGGACACGGCTCGCGACCTCGCGCAGGAGGCCAACTGTTTCCGGACGAGCGGGCTGATGTATCGGCCCTACTTCCATGACTGGGACCGGGGCCATCGCTACATCCTGAACCTCCGCGAGGACGAAGTATACTCGCGCTCCTACGCGAGCCTGGGGTCGACGGACCGGTACTACGTCCCCCTCGATGGTAAGGACCCGGACGACGGCTGCTTCCGCATTCGAGGCAACGGCCTCCGCACCTACTCCCCCCAGCTCTCGGAGGAGGAGCTCGCCAAGGACGCGGTCGCGAGCACGGGCATTCGGGCATCCGAGGGCGGACTCGTGCCGGAGCGCTCGGGCGAGCCGGGCGAGGTTGTGTTCCGGGTCGAGGGCGCGAACGTGATTGCGAGCCTCACGGTGCGCGCGGAGTTCGCCCGGGCGGCTGAGGGCGATGAAGACGCCATTGCCGTGAGCACCACGAACGGCCTCACCTGGGAGGAGGTCTGGCGTAACGACCAACTCGGCGAGAGGGCCGTCGAGACCACGCTTACGGAGCCCGTCAGCGGCGCGTACGAGGTGCTCGTCCGTGTGACCCTCCTGGGCAAGACCGCTCCTACCGACGCGCGGCTCCGCGGGATCTCGTTCGAGACTATCACCATGCTCAACGCCAAGACGCAGCCGCAGCTCCTGCTTGGGCGCAACGAGGTCTATGTGAGCGCGGGCCCGCAGACGGAGTCGATCGTGCTCTGGCCGGATCTCCGGGGCGAGCGCTACAAGCCGTTCGTCGTGGAGGAGCGCAACGTTGCCACCGCGACCGAGCACCCCGGCTACCAGGGCACCCTTTTCGCGGCGAAGGGCGGCGAGGACGCCTACGTCGTCTTCCGGATCGACGCTCCCGGGGACCTGACCGAGGTCCACATCGGCGGCCGCCTGTACAACCGCGCTCCTGGGAGCCACATCGACTATCTCCACTCCTTCGATGGCGGGCGGACGTGGACCGAGGACTACTCCCTCCGCGATACTTCAATGCCGTGGGACGTGATCTACACGGCTACCGTCCCCGCCCCCGAGGGTGTCCGTTCCGTCCTTGTGAAGTACGTGCTCTCGAGCTCCGAGGCCGGCCCGGCGTCGTGCAGCCTCTACGCGGTACGAATGGAGGCAGACTACCAGCCGGCCGACGCGACCTTCGCCCCGCTCGAGGTCACCTTCCGCTGGAGTGAGCGCCAGGAGGACTACTCCCTCAAGCAGCGGAGCCACACCCACGTGGTCACGAAGCTGCCCACGCGGTACGCGATCGACGTGGGCGGCGCCGACCACCCGATTGTGGAGTCGCTCCGCATCGGGCCCGCGGGTTCGGACCCCGCCGTACGGCCCGGCTACTCGGACGGGCAGGACATCGGGGGCGACAAGTGGGTCTATCGCTGGGAGACGCCGGGGAGGGACCTCGCCGAAGGGCGGCCCTACGCGTTGTCGGTGCCCTCCAACGATCGTTGGGGCGCCGGCGACCCTGAGGGTAGGAAGCTCACCGACGGCATCGTGGGTCCGATGAGCGCCGGCGGCGTGACGCCGACCTATGGCACGGGCTGGGACGAAGGGCAGCAGCCAGACATCACCGTGGACCTGGGGGAGACCCAGTCATGCGGCGCCTTCCGGATCCACCTCGGTGGGGGGTGGCCCTGGTGGGATGCGCTCAAGGGCGAGGTGGAGGATAGCGTCGAAGTCCTCACCTCTGTCGATGGGCAGGACTACGTGAGCCGCGGGTTCGTCGAGACCAAGCTCCGGCGGAAGGACCTGCCCATCAACTACATGCTCGCCGACGACGAGACCCTGGGCGCCTACCTGTTCTCCCTGGTCCTCCCCGAGCCCGTCACCGCGCGGTATGTGCGTTTCCGCATCACCCCGCAGCGCTCGCTGTGCGTGAGCGAGGTGCAGGTGCTCGACTTCCTGCGCTCCGAGCCCTTCGACATCCGCATCGCTCTACCGGACGACGAGGCGCCGGGCGGCGGGGAGGCGCCGAAGGTGCTGAGTCCCCTCGGCCGCCCCGTCCCCGCCGAACTGGCGGCCCGCAACCAGGTGGAGCCCGTCGGAGAGCCCGTTCTCGAGCCCTCCACCCTCCACTCACTCGGGGCCTACTGGATCATGCGTGGCGATGACGACCGGAACGCGCGCGTGGAGCTGTCCTATCGCGTGGCGGGTAACGGGGAGTGGAAGGAGGGCCTCCCGCTCTTCCGCGTCGAGCGGGGCGCGCGTCGGACCGAGCAGGGCGAGAGCACGCTCGATGTCCCCGACGACGGCTGGCTGTTCGCAGGCAGCGCGTTGCTCCTCACGCCCGATACGGCCTACGAGCTTCGCCTGCGCCTCACCGATCCCGACGGCGGCGAGGCGGAGCGCGTGCTCGCCACACGCACGGCCCGCGAGCCCACTGCCCCACCGGGCCTTCGGGTCCGGCACGTGGTGCCCGGCACAGGCGGGGGCGCGGGTACGGAGGCCGACCCGTTCCGTGGCCTTCCGGAGGCAGAGAGTACCGCGCGGCCGGGTGACCTGTTTCTCATCCATGCCGGCACGTACCCCGGCACCTTCGAGGTCACCCACAGCGGGGCCCCGGACGCGCCTATCGTCTGGCGTGGCGAGGACGGGGCAGTCCTCGACGGCGAGGGTGGCGGCGCTGATCGTCCCGAGCGCGCGGTGAGCGCGGGGGGCCTCCATGATGTGTGGTTCGAGGGCCTCGCGATCCGGAGCGCGCACTACGGGATCGTGGCCCACAACTCAGCGCGGATCGTTATCCGCGGATGCCACATCGAGGGCGTTGAGTACGGCATCACGTGCACCAACAACTCGGAGGACGTGGTCCAGGGCTTCTTCATCTCCGACAACGTGATCGAGGGCCCCTCGACCTGGCCGCGGAGCAAGGGCATCGAGGACGCCCGGGGCATCCAGATCACAGGCACGGGGCACGACGTGTGCTACAACCTCATCCATGGCTTCGCCGACGCGATCGACACATTCCCGTCCGTGCGCTGCTCTGGGCTAGACTTCCACCACAACGACGTTACGCTCATGACCGACGACGGGATGGAGATGGACTACTCGGAGCGGAACACGCGGTGCTTTGAGAACCGCTTCACGAACGTCTTCCAGGGGATCTCCTTCCAGCCTGTCTACGGGGGCCCGGTCTACGCGTTCCGGAACGTGCTCTACAACGTGGTGCAGGAGCCGTTCAAGCTCCACAACAGCCCCTCCGGCGCGTGGATGGCGCACAACACCTGCGTCAAGCGCGGCGTCCCCCTGGTGCTATGGACGAGCGAGCCGGTGCGCAACTCGGTGAGCCGCAACAACCTCTTCGTGGGCAGCGGGGGCAACTACGCCTACGAGACCACGGCTCCGATGGAGGAGTGCGACTTCGACTACGACGGCTTCGCCGGCGGGCCGTGGGGGCTCTTCCTGAAGTGGAAGGACGTGCGGTACGCCAGCATCGAGGAGGCGCGGGCGAAGGCGCCGGCCTATGCCCACGCTGTGGAGGTGGACGCGGCAACGGCGTTCGCGAGCGGAGCCAGGCCGCCTGAAGATGAGGCGCTCTTCGTCGAGGTTCCGCCGGACCTCCGCCTGGCCCCGGGGAGCGGAGCCATCGATGCGGGCGAGCCGCTGCCGGGACTCAACGACGGCTTCGCGGGTGCCGCACCGGACCTAGGAGCCTACGAACTCGGCGCCGAGCTGCCGCACTACGGGCCGCGGGGATAGCGCCGGACTCCCCGCCGGTCACGGACTGAGCGCAGTGGCCTTCGCATCGGAGCCCGGCTGGGCGCAGGGGGCTCAGTGCGAGCCGCGGAGCGGCGAGCACGGCGAGGCCGGTCGGAGCTGCTCCCAACACCAGCTCACCAGATGCCCGCCGATCTCTCGTGCCCGCCACCGTCGCAGCAGGCCCTACTGCATCCCCTGGAGCAGCCCAAGGACCTTCAAGCGGTACGTATTGGGCGCCGATCGATCCACGCCGTCGGTCCCTTGGGAGCGTCCCGCTACCGGATGCGTTGTATCCCTCTCTCAAGCAGGCCGGTCCCCTACGATCACCGTGCGACGGCCGCCGGTGATCTCGAGGATCCGCTCGACCGGCATGCCTGGGCACGGGTTCACGTAGAGGATCTGGTCCTCCCGCAGGCCGTGGAAGTAGGCCTCCAGGTCTTCCGCCGCCCTGTCGTTCACCTGCACCGCCTTCAGGCAGGTCATCTCCCTCCAGGTCGGGACGTGCTGCGCATGCGTGCCACAGAGGTGGATCATCCCGCCGTTCGGGTGCACCGACAGCAGCTCAGCATCGAGAGGCGCGATGAGGTGGGCATACGTTGCGCGGGACAGGAGCTGCGTCGAGCATCCACATAGCTGCCCAAACCCGGGCGGCTGTGTTCTTGCGTCGGCCACAACCGGCTGCAACTGAGCCGCGGGGATATGCTCCCGGTACCACGTGTGCAGCTCGATGATAAGGTCGTTGATGACGTGCAGGTCACGGGATGCGGCCTCGGGCTCGGCCAGCATAGCCACCAGCCCCGCACCGCCGTAGAGGTTGAGGAAGGCGTTGATGGCGCTCGACAGAGTCGGCAGCCCGAACAGGGGCACCGTCGCGCCCGTCTCCACGAACCGCAATGCAACACGCTTGGCCAGCGCCCAGGTCTCGTCGTCTGCGAGGCATGGCGCCTCCAGCGAGCCGACCGGCTCGCTCAGGCACTCAGCCTGCCAGTTGCCCGGCGTGCCCAGCTCATACACGGTCGCCCCGAAGATGCGATCGATGAGGTGGACGCCATACGGGCCGTACTCGATCACCAGTGGACGGAACACGTCCTGGTCGGCAAGGAGCACGCCGTGCTGTGCCACGTCCTCCAGCGCCTCGGCGAGCCACGCCTCAGGCTCCTTGTGAGCATCAGACCGCCCCACCCCTCGCCGGCCACAAAGGAAGTAAGCCCGGCCTTCGACCTGGCCGTGGAAAAGCCGACGGAGCCTCTCCATGTGAGCGTCGCGCTGCTCCACCAGCCGTGGGTCCCTCAGTGTGTCCAATGCCTGCACCAGTTCGTCCCCAAACGCGCGACGCGGCTGAGCCCAATGCCTATCGGCCGGGTCGCTCTGCGCACGCCATGCCTTGCCCGGGCTGGGCGGCGCAAGAAGGCAGTGATTGGGTTTGCCGCGAAATACGCGCGGACCTTCCGGCGCGTGCCGGAAGGGCGCGATGTGGGCGGAACCGCGACTGACATGGAGCACAACACCATGGCTCGGAGGGCCGCATAGGGTGGTCCCGAGCCCTGAGCCCGGCGAAGGGCCGAGGGACGCGGGCCCTAGCCGGCCCGCGCGCCGCCAGCAGGAGGGCCGGATGGGGCCCCTGCCCCGTGCGGCCCCTCCGCGAGTATGACGGTGACCTGCGGCGTTGGGAGAAGACGGACGCGGGCGGGACGAAGCTGTACCGCTGGGACGCCGGTGTGTCGGGTCCCTCGATACACCGCACAGAGCGCGGCACTCGGGATGACCGGGGGCTGGCGGTGGTGCAGGAGGCCGACGCGGACGGCGACACGACCGCGGCCTTCACGCATGATCACGGCGCGACGATCATGCCCGGGGTGGGCACCATCCTGTCGGTTCGCGAGGGCGCGGACTCGCGGTTCGTGCACACCGATGTGCAGGGCACGACGCGCAACGTAACCAGCGCGGCCGAGGCCGTCGTCGCCACCTACGACCTCGACGCGTTCGGCGTGCAGCGCTCGCACACCGGCGCCTACTCGACGCTGTACCTCTTCACTGGCAAGGAGCGCGACCCCCGGCCCCCTCAGCCTGCAGGTGTGTCTGCGTGAGCCGCCATCCATCGGGCGACCGCCTCGAAGCGGTCCACGGATACCGTCAGGCCGTCGGCCGCAAGGCAGAGGATGACCGAGGAGGCACGGAGGCGAGGGGAGTACAGGCGCTCCAAGGCGCCGCCGATAGCCTCGACGGGGCCCTGCACGAACACCGACGGGTCCAGCAGGCCGACGATGACTGTGCCCGCACCAAGGGCGTCGAGCGCCATCTCCCACGGGGTGTCACCGGTAGGCGGAGGGGTCAACGCGTGGATGCCGTCGAGACCCGTGTGCCCGATGAGGGGGAGCAGCCCCTTTATGTGCCCGCACATGTGGACGATCGCGGTCTTCCCAGCGGCGTGGACGGCCTCCACGAAGTCCCGCACATGAGGCCCGTTGTAGCGCCGGTAGACGTCGGGGCTGATGTAGGCCGTGCTCGTGTTCTCAACCAGAGCGACAACAGCGCACGGCCCACCGGCGAGGATCTTGAACGCCTCCAGCTCGCGCTCGTGCATGGTCGCGATGAGGCGCTCCATGTCACGTCGGTGGTCCTGTAGCAGGTAGTAGAACGGCGCCACGCCGATGTCGTACTGCAGCAGGCGCGGGATCGTCGACGGTCCCCAGAAGCGCATCACCAACCCGTCGTCGCCAACCATCCGGTCGACCGCATCCGTGGCGGACCGGTCGTCGCGCGGCACGTAACGGGCCGACTCCCACAGAGCAGTGTAGGCCCGGACATCGCTCAGGGTTTCCACGGGATACCGAACCGGGTGGCCTCGTCGGCACACCGACCTGAGCGTGCCCCTCGGCCCCCGCAAGTCCCGGATCTCGTCTCCGCCATCCGTGTACCGGGTCTCGGTGGCGTCCGCGCCCCACTCCAGCGCGGGCGATCGGAAGCTGTGTGGGGTTCCCCACCCTTCAAGTTGCAGAATGTCACAGCCGAGATGGCGAGCGAACTCGATGCCTGAGTGGGCGACCGCGCGGTCCGGCAGCGCCGAGAGCGTGTTGTCGTCGACCAGGACCGTCCAGGCGAGCCGATCCACCGGCTCCCCGTTCATGACAGCCACAAGGCGCTGGCGGCCTGTCATAGCCTTCGGTCTGTGTCCCCCTTCCACTGCTGCTATTCGTGGATGGCCGCCGCGAAGGCCTTCAGCGATCCTCCGCCGCAGGAGGGTGCAACCACGCCTGGACGAATGGCAGGAGCGGAAGGAGTGTTCAAGTGCGCCTGTACGCGGGCGTCGTACGTTTCTTCGTGGTCGTGGCGATCCTGAACGTCGCGATGCTCTTCGCCGTGGGTGCGCTCGCGCGGGGCTCGCGCGGGCCGCTAATGACGGAGAACACGCTCCGCCTCGCCACGAGCGCGGTCCAGGTCCGCTCCCTGGATCCCGCTATGATGGGGGACACCGCCTCCACCTCGATCTGCGATCAGATCTACGAGGGCCTGGTCTCGTACGACCAGACGACGTTGGAAGTCGTTCCCTGCCTCGCAGAGAGCTGGGAAGTGTCGCCTGACGGCCTGCAATACACATTCCACCTGCGCAAGGGCGTGAGCTTCATCGACGATCCCTGCTTCCCGGGCGGCAAGGGGCGAGAGCTGACGGCCGAGGATGTCCGCTGCAACTTCACGCGCATCTGCGACCCCATCGCCATGAGCCTGGGCTCCTGGCTGGTGGAAGACCGGGTCGAGGGCGCGGCGGAGTATGTCGAGAGACGCCAGCAGCTCCTCGACGAGCATCCCGACTTCTGGAGGCTGGATGAGACGGAGCTCGAAGCGGGCCGCGTGCCAGGCTTCGAGGTCGTCGACGAGCACACGTTCCGGGTCCATCTCACGCGGCCGTTCGCGCCCTTCATCAAGGTCCTCGCGATGGCTTACTTCCGCGTCGCCGCGCCTGAGGCGATCCGGGCCTACGGGCCCATCGGCAACCCGCCCGGGTCGGACACCTTCTTCCGCCATCCGGTCGGCACCGGGCCCTTCATCCTCCGCCGGTGGGAGCCGGACGTCGAGATCATCCTCGAGCGGAACCCGAACTACTGGGGCCGCGACCGGGCTAGCGGAAGGGTGCCCCACGTTGACGGCGTCCACATCGTGAGCCGGCGCGATCCGCATACGGCCTTCATGGAGTTCGAGGAGGGCCGCTCCGACTGCACGGGCGTGCCGGATCAGGACTGGGATCGGGTGATGAACGCCGACAAGACCCTCAGAGAGCCGTACGCGAGCCGCTGTGTGCTCCAATCCACGCCGGCGCTCACGATCTCCTACTACGGCTTCGACATGCAGAACCCGCCGTTCGGCACGAACAAGAAGCTGCGTCAGGCGCTGAACTACGCTGTCGACCGCGAGGCGATCATCCGTGAGATCAACCGGGGAGTCGGGCGGCCGGCCTATGGACCGATCCCGCCGGGGCTCACGGGATACGACCCGGATGAGCGGCGCTATGCTTACAACCCGGAGCGCGCGAAGGAGCTTCTCGCCGAGGCGGGTCACCCCGGGGGCCAGGGGCTCGACGACATAGTGTTGTACGTCTCCGGGACGGGCGAAGCCCCCGACCGTGAGGCGGTCGCCGTGATGGACCAGTTGGCGAAGGTGGGGGTGCAGATCCGCCTCAAGCTCCAGCCGTGGCCCCTCCACATGGAGTCCCTCGACAGGCATGAGGCGAGGTTCTTCACGCTCGGCTGGATCGCGGACTACCCGGATGCCGAGAACTTCCTCGCCCTCTTCCTGTCGCGCAACTTCTCGCCTGAGGGGCCCAACTCGACGTTCTACTCAAACCCTGAGTTCGATCGGCTCTACGACGCGGCGATGGCTGAGCTGGACCCGGAGAGGCGCGCGGAGCTTTACCGGCGGGCCGCCGCCATAATCGTCGACGACTGCCCATGGCTCTTCACGACCTACGCTGAGACCATCGAACTGGACCAGCCGTGGGTGAAGGGCTTCCCCATCAACCCGCTCGGCCTGCTCTTCTACAAGAACGTGCGGCTGGATCGCTCGGGCGCGGACGGTGGCCGCCGATGAGCGGCTACCCGTCCTACATCGTCCGGCGACTACTGCTCACGGTCCCGATCCTCTGGGGCGTCTTCAGCATCACCTTCGTTCTGTTTTTCATCGTGCCCGGCGACCCCGCTCGGTTGCTCATGGGCCAGCACCGCGATGCAGCGATGGAGGCGGCGATGGCGCACCAGTGGGGCCTCGACCAGCCCAAGTACGTGCAGTACGGGCGCTTTCTCCGGAAGGTCGCCGTGCTTGACTTTGGGCAGTCCTTCACCACCAAACGGGACGTGGGCCGCTCGATCCTCCAGCGACTGCCGGCGACCGCGCTCCTGGGGCTCCCGGCGCTGACCCTCGGCGCATTCCTTGGCATCGCCGCGGGTCTGTGGTCGGCGATGCGCGCGAACCGCGTTGTGGACAACACGATCCGCTTCATTACGTTCGCCCTAGTGTCAGTGCCGTTCTTCCTGCTCGCGATCTTTCTCCAGTGGATCCTCGGACAGAGGCTGAGGATCCTACCGATAGCCGGCTACATCAATGGTCCCTGGGGATGGCTGCACCTGTGCCTGCCGCTCTTCGTGCTGACCCTCGGCGACTTCGCCTGGCTGACCCGGCTCACCCGGACCGCCGTCCTCGAGGTGCTGACACAGGATTACATCCGCACGGCTAAGGCGAAGGGGCTGCCTGAACTCGTCGTGGTCGTCCGCCACGCGCTGCGGAACGCAATGGTCCCGCTCGTCACAAACCTGTCCGTAGCCGTCGCGGGGTCGCTCGCGGGAGCCTTCTTCGTCGAGGCGGTGTTCGGCTGGCCGGGCGTCGGGCTCCTCGCGGTGGACGCCATCAACAACCGGGACTTCCCGACCATCATGGGCACCGTCATGTTCGGCGCTATGCTCTTCGTCCTCGCGGACCTGGTGGGCGATCTCCTGACCGCGTACGTCGATCCGCGCGTGACCCTGAAGTGAGGAGGGATCGTGTGATCGCCCGCACACAGCGGCGTGAGGACCTCACCCCCGGTCCCTTGGCTGCACCAGGGACCACCCCCTCTCCGCTAGCGGAGAGGGAGAACGGCCGAAGGCCGGGGGGTGAGGTTGGCGCGCGCGTCGGCTGGCCTGCCGACAACGAACTGACCCTGAAGTGAGGAAGCGAGCGTGACGGTGGAGAGATCGCCGGCGGACCGGCCGAAGCGGAGGAAGCGCAGCTACTGGCGCGATGTCTGGGCCAGGCTCCGGCGCAACCGCCTGGCCATGGTCGCGCTCTGCTACATCGTCATCCTCATCGTCGCGGCGCTCCTAGCGCCCCTGCTGGCCCCGCAGGACCCGATCGTCCAGAACCTGAGCCAGGTCAGGGAGCCGCCCTCACCCGCGCACCCGTTCGGGACCGACCTCTACGGCCGGGACATCCTCAGCCGCGTGCTGTACGGCTCACGCATCGCCCTGATGGTCGGTGTCATCGCGACCGCGGTGGCCATCACGATCGGCCTCCTACTAGGCGGCATCGCGGGCTACTACGGGGGCGTCGTCGACCAGTGCGTCATCTTCATCTACAGCATCGTGGCGACGTTCCCGGAGCTGTTGTTCATCCTCGCTCTCACCAACGCTCTGCCCCCATCGGGCGAGCCGCGCCTCTTCAAGGTCTACCTCGCGATCGGGCTCGCATCCTGGGTCGGGATCTGCCGCTTGACGCGCAACCTGTTCCGTTCGTTCAGGGAGCAGGAGTACGTCCTGGCGGCGAAGGCGCTTGGCGCGGGGCCTTTGCGCATCATCTTCCGCCACATGCTGCCCAACATGATCGGCTTCGTCGTTGTGGCCATCGCGGGCGGCATCGCCGGCGCGATAGCGGCGGAGGCGGGCATCAGCTTCCTCGGCTTCGGAGTCACGCCCCCCAACCCGAGTTGGGGCGTGATGGTGTCCGAGGGACGGTCTTACTTGCAGTCCGCGTGGTGGATGATCGTCTGCCCCGCGGTGGCGACGCTGCTCGCCGTGTTCTCCTTCAACCTGCTGGCCGACGGCCTGCGCGACGCGTTTGACCCAAGACACCAGACCGCGTGAGGAGGAACCCAGGGCTCCCATGGCGCTCCTCGAGATGAAGAGCCTGACAGTCGACTTCCGGACCCTCGACGGAGCCCTTCGCGCGCTCCACGGCGCCGACCTTACCGTGGAGACCGGAGAGATCGTCGGACTTGTCGGCGAATCGGGCTGTGGCAAGAGCCAGACCTGCCTCTCGATCACGCGGCTGGTGCACCCCTCCGGGCTGATCCGTGCGGAGCGCCTGACGCTCGAGGACGTGAGCTTACTCGAGCTGAGCGAGCGTGAGATGCGCGGCATCCGCGGGAACCGTATCAGCATGATCTTCCAGGAGCCGATGACCTCGCTGAACCCATGCATCACGATCGGCGAGCAGCTCTCGGAGCCCCTTGTGCTTCATCGCGGGCTCTCATGGCACAGCGCGCGGGACCGTGTCATCGAGGTGCTGGGAAAGGTGGGGATCCCGGATCCGTCGCGAAGGGTGCGAGAGTACCCCCACCAGCTCAGCGGCGGCATGCGCCAGCGCGCCATGATAGCGATGGCTCTCGTCTGCCAGCCGCGCCTCCTGATAGCCGATGAGCCGACAACCGCGCTCGACGTGACGGTCCAGGCGCAGATCCTGACGCTGATGAAGCGCCTGCGCGACGAGACGCACGCGGCTGTGCTGCTCATCACTCACAACCTCGGCGTCGTCGCGCAGGTCTGCGACCGGGTAACGGTGATGTACGCCGGCCGGATGATCGAGAGCGCGCCCGTCGGGCCGCTTTTCGCGCGGCCCGCCCACCCTTACACAAAGGGACTTATGCGATCGGTGCCGAGGCTTCGCATCCGGTCAGGCGAGGAGCGCCGACTCGAGGCCATCCCCGGAACGGTGCCCAACCCTTGGGAGGTGCCATCGGGCTGTCCGTTCCATCCGCGCTGCGGCTTCGCCGAGGGGATCTGCCAACGCGAGCTCCCGGAGACAACCGAGCCCATGGACGGTCACACCGTGGCGTGCCACTTCGCGGCGCGCGTCATCGAGGAGGCGGTCGCGTGAGCGAGCCGCTCCTTGAGTTCCGCCAGGTCCGCAAGTGGTTCCCGATCACAGGCGGCGTTCTGCAGCTCACGATCGCTCACGTGCACGCGGTCGACGATGTCAGCCTTGTGATCCACAGGGGCGAGACCCTCGGCTTGGTCGGCGAAAGCGGCTGTGGCAAGTCAACGCTGGGTCGCCTAGGGGTGAAGCTCCTTAAGCCGACCCGAGGCGATGTCCTGTACCGCGGCCGTGGCCTTCGCCAGCTCTGGGGACGCGCGCTCCGCGAGTTCCGGCGCAAGGTGCAGATCATCTTCCAGGATCCGTACTCTTCGCTGAACCCGAGAATGGCGGCCGGCGGCGTAGTGGCGGAGGGCATCGCGATCCACAGGCTCTCAGGGGGGCGGCCACCTCTGGACCGGGCGGCCGACTACCTGGAGCGGGTCGGCCTCAGTCGCGACGACCTCCCCCGTTACCCGCACGAGTTCAGCGGCGGGCAGCGGCAGAGGCTGGGCATCGCACGCGCCCTCGCGGTCCAGCCTGAACTGATCGTCTGCGATGAGCCCGTGAGCGCGCTCGACGTGTCGATCCAGGCCCAGATCATCGAGCTCCTCAGGGAGCTCCAACAGGAGTACGGTCTCTCCTACCTGTTCGTCGCTCACGACCTGGCGGTTGTTCGGCACATCAGTGACCGGATCGCCGTGATGTACCTCGGCCGCCTCTGTGAGGAGGCACCGAGGGACCTGCTGTGCGACCGCCCGCTGCACCCCTACACGCTGGCGCTACTCTCCGCCGCCCCGGAGCCCGACCCGACGATTCCCTTGCAGCCCATTCCGCTTCCCGGCGATGTGCCAAGCCGCGTGAACCCGCCCAAGGGCTGCCGCTTCGCGCCCCGCTGCACCCTCGCGTCGGACCGCTGTCGCGAGCGGCAACCCGAGTGGCGTGAGGTAGAGCCCGGGCACTGGGTAGCCTGTCACGAGGCGTGATCGTCCGCATCGGCACCCTCGGCCGCGACATGCGGGAGAGAACCCCGGTACGCGGGCCGCCAGGTGACCACCGGTGCTCGTCGAACAAGACGCCGAGCCCATGCGCTTGGTTGTCCTCAACGTGCGTTCGATGCCGTGTCCGTCGGGCGCTTGGGCGGCCGATCAGTGTTGCCTGCGCGTGCACGCTGTCATCGGCCGGACGGAGCGAGCGGCAGGGATGGAGTGGCTCAAGGCGCTCATCTCACGGCGACCGAAGGCCCCCAAGCGAACCTGGAGGATCCCCAGCGCAGGTTCGGTCACTTCCTGAGCCTGAGACACCCGGGCGGGCGCGGCGGCACGAGAGGAAGGACACGCGGAAGATGGCACGTCTAGTGGGTCCTCACGGCGGCGAACTGGTCTGCAGACTGGTACCGAAGAGCGAGGTAGGGGCGCGCCTGGAGGAGGCGAAGAGGCTGCCGAAGGTGCCGATGACCTCCCGCGAGGTGTCGGATGTCATCATGATCGGGATGGGCGCCTTCTCCCCTCTGACGGGGTTCATGGCAAAGGCCGACTACGAGGGCAGCATGAGGGACATGCGCCTCGCGTCGGGAACGCTCTGGCCGGTCCCCATTACGCTCTCGGCGGACGGTGAGGCCGCCGATAGGATCAAGGATGGCGACAAGGTAGCGCTCGTCGACAATGAGTCCGACCAGATCATGGCCACTATGATCGTCTCCGAGCGCTTCACGTACGACAAGGCCGAAGAGGCACGCGAGGTGTTCCGCACCGAAGACGCCGGGCACCCCGGTGTGGCCAAGGTCATGGCCCAGCACAATGTCTGCCTCGGCGGCGAGGTGGACGTGCTGAGCGAGGGCGAGTACCCGGAGACCTACGCGGCGTACGCCCGTCCACCGGAGACCCGCAAGATCTTCGAGGAAAGGGGCTGGAGCACTGTCGCGGCGTTCCAGACCCGCAACCCTCTCCACCGCTCCCACGAGTATCTCACGAAGGTGGCGCTCGAGGTCTCGGACGGTGTGTTCATCCACCCGATCGTCGGCAAGCTGAAGGAAGGCGACATCCCCGCAGACGTCCGGATGAAGTGCTATGAGGTGCTGCTGGACAACTACTACCCGCCGGAGCGCGTCGTGCTGAAGGTCTACCCGATGGAGATGCGCTACGGTGGGCCGAGGGAGGCCGTCCTGCACGCCATCATCCGGCAGAACTTCGGCTGCAGCCATCTCTGCGTCGGTCGCGACCACGCGGGTGTGGGCAAGTACTACGGGCCGTTCGACGCACAGAGGATCTTCGACGAGATAGGGCCCACCGATCTGCAGATCCGTCCCCTCAAGTTCGAGAACACCTTCTGGTGCAGCAAATGCGAGGCGATGGGCTCCATCAAGATCTGCACCCACGACAAGAAGCACCGTGTCTTCATCAGTGGCACGGAGACGCGGGCCATGCTGTCCCGGGGAGAGGACCTGCCGCCCGAGTTCAGCCGGCCCGAAGTCGCGGCCGTGCTCAAGGAGTACTACATGTCCCTAGGCGATGAGTAGGCGCTCGCCCTGGAAAGCATGGCGCCGAGCGTTCCCGGCGGGCGGCCCGACCGTCGTCAATGGAGGGGTGATGCCCCGAGCGGCTACCTCCGCAGACGCCCGGCCTTAGGGGCCGGTGGATGTCTGAGGTGCACCCCAAACGGCCGGGAGTGAGCCTGCGGCCGCGTGCGCTCTTCAGCCCGCCACTCGTGCCACGGGAGTGCCGTACTGCTCCGCGGCCTCCGTCAGTACCGCCAGGTTCTCGATCGGCGTGCCTGGGCACACGTTGGCTCCATCGCCCAGCATGAAGCCCCCGCACGGCGCCAGCGCCTCGAGCGCCGCCAGCGCGGCTTCCTTCACCTGGCCCCTGGTGCCCGTGAGCATCAGCATGGGGTTCACGTTGCCCCACAGCCACATACGCCCACCCAGGTTCCGCGCGGCCTCTTCCGGCTCGACCTCGTAGCCGAAGAGGTCGAAGCTCGTGATGCGCAGGTCGTCCACCAGCACTTCGTGTAGGTGGGTGCTCCGGCCGCACATGTGCATCCCCCGGCCGTTGGCGAGGCCCACGCCGAAGGTGTCGAACAGCTCGCCCGTGTAAGGCACGCAGAACTCGCGGAACGACTCCGCTGACATGGCGGTGGCCGTGTCCTCAGCGAGGCCGAAGCCTCCACGGGGGCGCGGGTCGATCTCCATGAAGTAGCGCTGCGCCGCTATCAGGCCGTCGGTGATCGTGCGGAGAAAGCGGCGGCACGCCTCCGGGTACTCGACCTGCCACCAGTAGAAGTCTGTGCCCACCAGGTCGATGGCGATCATGTGGGGGCTCAGGCCGCCGATACTCAGCGGGGCGACATCGACGCGGCCCTCTCGACCGCCCACCGAGAGCTTCGTCTCTCCAGCGAGCTCGCGCATCGCCAGCCACCAGTCGCGCGCTTGAGCCCACAGCCCCGTGCCGGGCGCGGGTGCCCGGAAGCGCTCCATCTCGCCCAGGGCGTGGATGGTCGGCCGCGCGTGGAGCGTCTCATTCTCCGGCCAGACCGCCTCGGCGCCGAAGGCAGCCGAGTCGAGCACGTTGTCGAAGTACGGGCCAACGCAGAGGGTTGGGCTCGTGCAAGCCATGTCGTCCCCGATGTTCTCGAGGCGGTACTTGAGGAACTCAAGCTGCCAGCGGTACTGCTCCTCGACGCTTTCGAAGATGGCGCGGTATGGGATGTCGAAGAGGGGCGCGAAGTAGCGCGGCACCAGGCAGAAGCCCACGGGCACGCGGTCGGCGTATTCGAAGCGCGCGCGGGCCTCCATGCGCAGCCGATTCCCCTCCATCCGCTCGGCGGGGTAGTCGATGCTGTAGACGAACCGCATGGGCGGACTCCCCTGTTCGTACCCCCGATCGGCAGCGCGCCGCGTGGTCTTCGCAGTGCGCACTCACTGCCCCTGCGTGAGCCGGCCGGCCGCGCGAACGCGGCCCGGAGCTCCGGGCTATCGGCCTGAGTCTGACCGGGTGGCGAGCGGGCGCGCAAGGGAGCACGAGCTTATCCGGCGGGCCCCTTCAGTGGCTCGCGGCCTCGTCGTCACCTGTCGGCGCCGGTAGAGAAGTGCTCAGACCGCCGGTTGAGCGGTCCTCAGCCGGCCAGCGTGGTTGCGGCCTGCCCGACGTCGGCGATGGGCTCGTGCGGATGGGCGTCGGCATCTGTGCTAGAATCACCTCCAGCCAGAACGCGACCCGGGGGCCTCGGACGCGACCGGCGCCGCCCCTGCGGTACTGCGAAGGCAGAAGGAGGGGTTCCCGTGCGCTTACCGAGCGTGCTCAGCGTTCTGCGACTGTTCGCGCGTTCCGCGCTAGTGCTTGGTGCGTGTTGGCCCGCTCTGCTCACGAGCGGGTGCAGCGGTGGGGGCCAGCCAACGGACGACGGTGGATCACCCCCGCCTGACATAGGTTACCCGGAGTCGCCTCACCTATCTCTTGTCCGAACGCTCGACACTCGAGCAGGCGGATACGAAGGCCTCAGTGAGGCCAGCACGCAGGAGGATGTGCTGGGCAAGTCGGATGGCGGAGCTAACGCGCCCGTCCCGTCACGGAACGGATCGGGGTTCGGCGCGTTCAGGATCATCGAGGCAGCGGGCGCAGCGGGCGCCGCTGCGGGCGGACGCGGGGCCGCCTACTGGGTCGGCCGGATTCGGGTGTACCATCCGCCGTTGGAGGGGGCATCGGCTCGCGAGGTAACCGACCTGACCATCGGGCGAACGTCATACTCGTTCGACGGCGGAGCCAACCCCGACGACCGGCCCGTGCGGGGAGCCAGGCTGGCCCTGCTTGGCGTCATCCACCGTGACTGGCCGGCGTCCTCCGATCCGGTCCAGGGGCCCTACCAGGACCTGTCCGCAGCAAGCGGCATGGACACGGTGGCCAACCTGAACGGCGAGGTGCTGCTCCCACCGCTTCCGGAGCTTCCGGAGGGATGGCTCTACCGCTTCCGGGTCACGGGTCCCCCTAACACCGACACGGTCTACCGAGAGACCGTGGTGGACATGCCGGTCCTTACCGGACAGATAACGCTTGCGGACGACTCCGCACGGCCCACCGAATTGGTTGGCAGGATCCACAACATCACTGACTACTTCCCTCTACCGGCCGTGAGACGTTACGTGTACCGGTGCGACCTGTACCGGCAGGATGACGGGTCGATCTACAACACTAGCACCCGCGAGTGGTACTTCGTGGGCACCCGGGAAACGACCGGGCCGGGTGTGGGGACGGTGCGCGCCTTCGCCGTGTGGAGCGACTACGCTGGCGAAGTACAGGTTGAGTGGTGGCTCTCGGGCGGCGGCGGGCTGTGTCGCATCTTGAAGTCCGCCTGGCCGGGCGATTGGGCATCGGGCGATGGGTACGAGTACTACGACCAGCCGGAGCTTCTGCCCGACGGCCTGCGGTTGGGGGAGACAGTCACTTGGTCTACCACTTGGCATGCCTTCGGCCTGCGCTGGGGGGAACAGCATTTGGACCAGCCGGCCCTCGTGCAGTACCAGCTCGCTGCCGCAGGCGAGCCGGCGGAGGTTCCATATGGGAGCTTCACTGACACGGTCAGAATCGTGTGGAACGGGAGGCAGGTGTGGGACCTGGCCCGCGGCGTTGGCCTCGTGCGCGTCGCGGACGTTCTGGTGGACAACCTTGGTCGCTACAGGCTCAACTGGGTGATGTCACTGCAGAGCATCGACGATCAGGTGCCGTCTTGGGCAATCGACATGAGCACGGGCTGAACACCTGCCGCCTGGATGTTGCCGTCGATAGCGAAGCGCGCGGCTGGCCCATGTGGGTCTTCGTGCGGTACGGTCACCCAGTGCGGGCCGCGGGCGCACACTGGTCTGGAAGGAGACACGCCGCCCTGGCCGCGCGAGGGGGCCGCGCGTCCTGGAGGGAAGCATCCCGCGAGTGAGTGCAACGGTGCAGAGGAGCGCTCGCGATGAACCTCCCGTCTGGCGTTGTCACGTTCCTGATGACTGACATCGAGGGCAGCACGAGACTGTGGGCGGAGGCCCCCGACGCGATGCGCGTCGCTCTCGCACGGCATGACGCGATCGCGTCCGCAGCCATCAGCGAGTACGCGGGGGTCCTCATCAAGGCGCGAGGCGAAGGTGATAGCACATTCTCAGTCTTCGTGAGGCCCACAGACGCGGTCGCCGCGGCACGCGAACTCCAGACAGCGCTGACGGACGAGCCGTGGCCGGAAGGCGCTCCCCTACGAGTGCGCGTCGCGGTGCATACCGGGGAGGCCGATGTTGGAGTCGACGACTACTACGGCATCGCGGTCAACCGGTGCGCGCGGCTGCGGAGCATCGCACATGGAGGCCAAGTGCTCGTCTCCGAGGCGACGGCGGGGCTGGTTCGCGAGCTGCTCCCCGAGGAAGTCGCGCTGCGCGACCTTGGCTTCCAGCGCCTGAGAGACCTGGCGGAGCCAGAGCGCGTCTCCCAACTGTTGCACCCGTCGCTGCCGACGGACTTTCCCGCTCTGCGCACGATCGACCTCATCCCCAACAACCTACCGTACCAGGTGAGCACCTTCGTCGGACGAGAAGCGGAGATGACGAGGATCAGAGAGCTTCTCCGCGACACCCGCTTGCTAACGCTCACGGGGGCCGGTGGAGTGGGCAAGACACGACTCGCACTCCAGGCAGCGGCCGAGATGCTGTACGAGTATCCCGATGGCGTGTGGCTCGTCGAGCTGGAATCGCTCAGCGACGGCGGGCTGGTGCATCAGGCACTGGCCACCGTCCTGGACGTTCGCGAGGAACCGGGCACGAGGCTGGCGGACGCGCTAGTGGCGCGCCTGCGCGCCAAGCAAGCGCTGCTCGTCCTCGACAACTGCGAGCACCTGGTGGAAGCGTGCGCCGAGCTGGCTGAGCACCTCACTAGGCAGTGCCAGGCGATCCGAATCCTGGCAACGAGCCGAGAAGCCCTGCGAGCGGAGGGGGAGACTACGTGGCGAGTGCCATCGCTGTCGGTCCCACACCGCACACCGGGCGTCGAGCTGCAGCCAGAGCAACTCACCCAGTATGCGGCTGTGCGACTCTTCGTCGACCGCGCCACCAAAGTGAGCCCGGGCTTCGCCATGACGAACAGGAACGCTCCCTCGGTAGCGGAGATATGCTCGCGGCTGGAAGGCGTTCCGCTGGCCATCGAGTTGGCGGCTGCTCGAGCGAACGTACTGTCGCCTGAGCAGATTGAGCAGCGGCTCGACGAGCGGTTCCGGTTGCTGACAGGGGGGCGCAGAACGGCACTCCCGAGGCAGCAGACCCTGGAAGCCACGGTCCGCTGGAGCTATGAGCTGTTGCCCGAGCCTGAGCAGAGGCTCTTTGCCAGACTCTCAGTGTTCGCGGGCGGGTTCGTGCTGGAGGCAGCGGAGGCGGTGTGCGCGGGCGACGGGATCGAGCCATGGGACATACCGGAGCTGCTCGGCGAGCTAGCGTCGAAGTCGCTCGTCATCCCAGGTGGGAGCCGCTACTGGATGCTCCAGACCCTCCGGTCGTACGGTGCCCAACGCCTTGACGAATCCGGCGAAGCGCAGGCCACGCGACAGCGACACGCGGAGTTCTACGCCCGCCGGGCTGTGGAGGTCAACCCGCTCTTCTGGAGCCCGAAGGCGGAGGCGTCGCTGGCCTGGTGCGAGATGGAGCACGCCAACTTCCGGGCGGCCCTTGCCTGGACGCTGGAGCACGACGTCGGCCTCGGCCTCCGGCTCGCGAGTGCCTTCGCCCGTGTCTGGGAGGTGGGACCCCACTGGAGGGAGGGAAGGGACTGGTTCGCCAAGCTTCTCAGTTCCGAGGGGTCTACCGAGCCATCACTGCGAGCCAACGCGCTCTTCTGGACCGGCGGCCTAGCACGCGACCAAGGTGACTACGGCGCCGCGCGGGAGCTGCTGCAAGAGGCCCTCGAGCTGCACCGGCAGCTTGGCGATCGCCTTAGCGAGGCGCGGGACCTCCTGTCCCTTGGCCACGTCGCAGCCTACCAGGGCGACTACGAGGCAGCCAGGGCTGTGATGGAGCAGAGCCTCGCCATATACGAGCAGAAAGGAGCCAGGTCGAACAACATCGCGCGGTCACTGCACTCGCTGGGCTGGGTCGCCCAGGAACAGGGCGATGGCGACTCGGCTCGCAGCTACTACCGCAGGAGTCTCGCCCTCTACCGCGAGGAGGACGACAGGCGCAGTGCCGCTGTTGTCCTCAACAACCTGGGCAATCTGGCTGCCGACGAGGGGGACTATGAGGCCGCCATCGCCCTTCACGAGGAGGGGCTGGCTCTCTCACGGGAGATCGGCGACAGGACGGGCGTCAGTCTCCTGCTCAATAGCATGGGCCATGCGGCCGGGACGCAGGGCGACCACGGCAGGGCCAGGGCACTGTGCCAAGAGGCACTGGAGATCGCGCGGGAACTGGGCGCCAGGCTCTTGACGGCCCGCTCGCTGCGCGGCCTGGCCAGGGCGGCGGCTCACGTGGGCACGCATCGCGAGGCTGGCGAGTACTACCGCGAAGCTCTGGCCCTATCAGCGGAGATGGGCGGCAAGCTACTCATCGCCGACTGTCTGGACGGGCTGGCGGCGCTTGCGTCCCAGCAGGGCCAGGCGGAACGGGCTGCCACTCTGTTCGGTACAGCCGATGCCCTCCGCCGGTCGATAGGCGCCCCGACGGACTCCGATGACCTCGCCTCCGATGCGGAGCAGCGCAAGGCGGCGCACGACGCGCTCGGCGAGGATGCGTTCCGGGCTGCCTGGGAGGCGGGCGCCGCGCTGTCGCTCGAGGACGCCGTAGCCGAGGCGCTCGAGGTCTCCGACCTCGCCGTCACGAGCTCGTGACGGCGGCGCGACACCCAGACCGGCCGAATGCCAGGGGCGACAGGCGCCTAGAGCAGGCTGTCGGGGCTCCCGGGAGGGCGCACATGACCAGCTCATGGGACGCCATCGCGTTCATCGAGGAGCTGCGGGCCTCGCCCGAGTACGCGGGGCAGATCGTCCACGTGCACGAGACCCCCGCACGCGAGGCAGACTACCGGGTGCCGGCGGCGCCGCTGTCCCCGGCCTTGAGCCAGGCCCTCGCGCGCCTCGGGGTGGACCGCCTGTACTCGCATCAGACCGAGGCGCTCGACCACGTCCGCGCCGGTGCGAACGTTGTCGTCGCCACGGGCACGGCCTCGGGGAAGTCCCTCTGCTACGCCGCGCCGGTCATCGAGAGCCTTGCGGCTGAGTCGACGGCCACGGCGTTCCTGGTCTTTCCTACGAAGGCGCTCACCCAGGACCAGTTCGGCAGCTTCACGCGGATGCTCGAAGCCGCCGGCCTCGCGAAGGACGTAGTCGCCGGCGTCTGCGACGGCGACACGAGCTCGTCCGTGCGCAAGAGGCTTCGCGACCGTGGGCGCGTGATCTTCACCAACCCGGACATGATCCATGCATCCATGATGGCGCACCACTCGAATTGGTCCCGTGTGCTCGAGGGCCTGCGCTGGCTGGTGTTCGATGAGCTCCATGCATACGGAGGGATGTTCGGTTCGAACGTCGCAAACCTCGTGCGACGGTTTCTCCGCGTTTGCGAGTACTACGACTCGTCGCCGCAGGTCATCGCGTGCTCGGCCACAATAGCCAACCCACGCGAGTTGGCGGAGGAGCTGTTCGGCCGCCCGTTCGTTCTTGTGGACCGCGATGGCAGCCCGCGCGGCCGGCGTGTGTTCGTGTTCTGGAACCCGCCCGCCGAGCGGGAGGGCCGCTGGCGCACGCGGCGCAGCGCGAACGTCGAGGCGCACGAACTGACGGCCCGACTCATCGCGCAGGGCGTCCCGACGATCACGTTCAGCAAAGCCAAAATGACGGCCGAGATGATCCACCGGTACGTCCGGGAGCGCCTTGAGCGGGATGCTCCGCATCTTGCCACGAAGGTGGCCCCGTACCGAGGCGGCTACTTGCCGGAGGAGCGTAGAGCCATCGAGGCGCGACTGTTCTCCGGGGACCTGCTCGGCGTGAGCACTACCCCCGCACTCGAACTGGGCATCGACGTCGGTGAGCTCGACGCGAGCGTCATTGTTGGGTACCCGGGCACTCTCGCGTCCTTCCTCCAGCAGGCCGGACGTGCCGGGCGCCGCGAGCGGGACTCCCTTGTCATCCTCGTCGGGCTGGACACGCCGGTCAACCAGTACGTCATGTCACACCCGGAGTATCTCTTCGCTCGCCCGGTGGAGCAAGCCGTCATCGACGCGGACAACCCATTCGTGATGTCCGCCCACCTTCGCTGTGCCGCGCACGAGCTGCCGCTCGACGCAGACGAGGTCTCGCTGTTCGGCCCGCACGCACGGGTCGCGCTGGAGGCTCTCGCGGACAACGAAGTCCTGCGGAGGCTGGGTGCCAAGTGGTTCCACGCCGCCTTGGAGGTGCCTCAGTTCATCGTCTCGCTGCGTGAGTTCTGCGACCGGAACGTTCTCATCCGCGATGTGGATACCGACCGCGTGTTGGGTGAGGTGAACAAGTACGACGCCCAGCCGATCGTGCATCCCGGGGCGGTCTACATGCACCAGGGCGAGACGTACCTCGTCCTCGATCTTGACTTCGAGAAGGACGTCGCGCTCGTGCGGCGAGTGGATCTGGACTACTACACCCAGCCCCTCGGCGGGACGGACGTGAACCACATCGACCGCATCGTCAGGCGGAAGCCCTTCGGCGCGGGAACCGCACATTGGGGAGAGGTCACTGCGCACTTCCAGACGGTGGCCTATGAGCGCATCCGGTTCTACTCCCTCGATGCCATCAGCCAACATGCGGTAGACCTGCCTACCTCCGTGCTCGAGACAACGGCGTTCTGGATCACGGTGCCGGAGCCGCTCGTGGAGGAGATCCGGCGTGCGGGATTGGACCCGCACAATGGGCTGCGCGGCATGGGCTATGCCACCCGATCGCTCCTGCCCATGTTCATGAGCTGCCAGACGCTCGACTTCTCACACTCCGTGGGCGCCGCCAATGCGCCGTGGCATACGGTGTTCGTCTACGAGCGCTTCCCGCTTGGGCTCGGACTTACCCATGCCGCCTATGGGTTGCTTCACCTGATACTGCCTGCCGTTCGCGAGCACGTCCGCGCCTGCCCATGCTCGGACGGCTGCCCGCAGTGCGTGGGGAAGCCGCTGCGGGGGTTCACCACCTGGAACGTGGAGCGTGGCGAGGCGGCGATTCCGAGCAAGCACGCTACCCTCGCGGTGCTCGACGGCCTGCTCGGCGAGGGCACCGACCTCCAGGCCCCCGACGACGTGGGTGTCGCGCCCGACGAGGCAGATGCGGCATGGGTCGAGGATGCCATGCGCCGCCGGCTGGCGCGCTTGGGTGAGACCTGGGAGGCGCACCCCGTGCTCACGGCACCCGAGCTGGAAGCGGACTACCTCGATCGGCGGCCCCCTAGCTGAACAGTGTGTCCCGCGTCCGGATCGCGGAGGACTGGTCTGCACCCCGTCTTGTGGATAGTGAAGCAGGCCAGGTTGTTGGGTACCGGGCGGGGCGACGGCGTCGCATAACCGTTATGTGGGTGATGGGTTCGACTGCGCACCCGCTCCTCGCGGCCGCCGGCAATGTGGCGCGTCCGCCGCGCGGGACTGCTGGGCATCAGGGTCGAGACAGCCTACGGCGCGGCCGCGTCTTGCCGCCTCCGGTGGTGAAGTGGCGCCCGCGCGCGGCCCGTAGCCGCGACCGTCCGGGAGGACCTGGGGCCCCGTACCTTCCCATTGGACAAGCCCACCAGAGCCGCGCGGAACACGGTTTCGGGCGCGCCTCTCAGCACTGCAAGCAACACCGGCACAAGCACCATCGTGCGGCCCCCGATCCTGTCCTTCTCCCCGAGCCACTACGGGCCACCAACCCTTCTATGCCGCGACCCGGGCGGCCCGACCGCCGCGTACTCAAGAAACTGCCCGGGAGTCTGCGCCCAGTCGGGTGACCCAAGACCACAGGTAGACGGAGCGCTCCCTCCTCAACGCTCGCGCCTGCCCGTCCGGTTGTCGGGCGTGTCTGGGCATAGGACAGCGGCTCGTGCCACCGTAAGGTCTCAAACGGCTGGGGAATCGCGCTGTCATGGAGGGTTCGGGTCTAGGTTCCGGCGAACCACAAGGTGGGCCTGGAACAGACGCCGGCAGCCCGCGCGGGCTGGGCCGTCTAGGTCGCCGGCTGGGCCCTGCGCCGCAGAACGTCCGTGATCATGCGTCTCTTGGGGAGGTCATACGGAGTGGGACGAGCACATAGGGGCAGACGACTTGGTGTGTGGACGGTGGCGACCCTGGCAACACGCCGACGGGGCTTCACCATGGTCGAGATCCTGGTGGTCATTATCGTCATCGCCATCCTCGCCGCTCTCCTGTTCCCCGTCTACGCGAGAGTGCGCGCTAGAGCCGCCCAGACCGCCTGCATGGGCAACCTGCGCCAGATCGCGACCGCTATCAGGCTCTACACTGATGACTCCAACGGGCTGCTACCCCTCGGCCTAAACGGCCCAGCTCCCGGCTACCCTTGGTGGCAGGTCTGTTGGGGCTACTTGAAGACCCCGGAGCTGCTGATGTGCAGGTCGACGCAATACAGGCCATGCAGCTACGGGTGGAACACGGGGAACTGGTTGCCCAACTCCGCTGGCATCTGGGTTGGCCCCGAGACGGGGATGGGCAGGGCGTATGACGACCCCATGTCGTACCTGCCGGTGTCCAGTACGACGGCGGACCCGAGCACCGTCCTCCTGGCCGATATCAGCACTCAGTACGGCCAACCGATCAACAGTTGGGAGTTGCGCAACGACTCGCTTCGGCGGCTCCCTCGGCCGCCTCACAGCCAAGGGGTCAACGTGCTGTTCCTGCACGAGCAGGTGAAGTACTTCAGGATCGACTACCTCGAAGCACGGCCGTGGCTCTTCACCACCTACGAGGACGGTCCCGACACAACTCCTTCAGCGTCTTGAGGACGATGTGGACCGACACCATCGACCGCGGCGCCATGGCCTGGTGACGAGCTTGTGCGTCTCTCGTTTCCCGGCCCAGTCACCAAGGGGCTGGTGACCACCGTGTCAGCCTCGCCGCAGCGCTGTCAGGCTTGCGGGGCTCCTATGCCTCCTGAGGCCCGCTTCTGTTCGTCGTGCGGCGCGAGCCTCGGCGCCCTGGATCAGCCCGGAGGCGGTACCTCACCTCCGCCGTTGAGCGGCTTGAGCGAGGCGCAGCGGCGCTCGGTCGTAGTGCTGATGGCCGACATCACCGGCTACTCCGAGATCGCCGAGGTCATGGAGGTCGACTGGCTCTATGAAGTGCTGAACGACATCCTGGCGCAACTCTCCCAGTGCATCCTCAGGTATGGCGGCGTGATCGACAAGTACGTAGGCGACGAGATCGTGGCGCTGTTCGGCTTCCCGAGCGTGGTTGACGATGCAGCGGATAGAGCGGTCCAAGCCGCCATCTCGATGCTCGAGAGGATGGAGGACCTGAACGGGCAGAACCGGGAGCTGGTCGGGAAATCGCTCGATCTGCATGTCGGCATCAACAGCGGCGTGGTGATAGCCGGACGCGTGGGACTCGGGGGGGCATCGTCCCATACTATCATCGGAGACGCCGTCAACGTGGCCAAGCGACTGCAAACGGAGGCTGCCCCGGGCCAGATCTACATCTCGGCCTCCGTCAAACAGAGGCTGAGGGGCCGCTTCGATCTCGATCCCTTGGGCACGATCAGCGTCCGCGGAAGACGGATGCCGATCGAGACGTACCTCGTCGCGTCAGTGATCCTGCCGCGCAGCCGGACAGTCTCCGCGTCCGACGAGCGCTGGGTTCCCAGGGACTCGCAGGTCGCCGCGCTCCGCGCGGCGGCAGAGCCGGGCCATGACGGCGCGGGCCCCAGGGCGGCTCTCATCGTGGGGGAAGTAGGAGTCGGGAAGTCGGCGATCGCGAGACGCTTTCTGCTCGACATGCAACAGGCGGGCCGGGCCGTGGTGGAGGTGCGGTGCACCTCGATCACCTCTGAGATGCCCTACTGGGCTCTGGGTGAGCTCATGATCGCCCTATCCGAGGATCCGGACGCGCTGCTGCCGGGCACCGGCGATGTCGGCCAGCCCGAGTCTCATCTTCCGGAGGAGGACCGTGTCGGCCGCGAGGCTGTGGCAGGCGTGGTTGCAATGAGGCGCAGATCACTGTCCGCGCGCCGAGCACTCGATCTCGGCGTCGTCGTGCGCGCAACCAAGGAGCTGCTGAGGAAACTGACGGGGCCGGGTCCCCTCGTGGTGTCCTTCGACGAAGCACACTGGATCGACGATGCCAGTGCGGGAGTGCTGTCGGCGGTGGCATCCGACCCGACGCTGATCCCGTTTGTATTCTGGGTGCTCGTCGACCGCAGCGGCGACGAGGTGGCTCTGGCCGCGGAGTGGGCTCCCGCCACTATCGCGGTTCCCCCGCTGACCGGCGCTCAGTCGGCCGAGTTGATCGCCCAGTCTCCCGGGACCGAGGCCTGGACCGCGAGCCTTCAGAGAAGCGTGATCCGTGAGTCCGGCGGGAACCCTCTGTGTCTGACCGAGCTCATCGGCTGGCTGCAGGGCCGCACCGAAGCCTCTCCGGCCGCTGTCGACACCGGTGCTGCCCCGTTCCTATCGATGCACAGCATGGTGCTGTCCAGGGTGGAGGCGCTGCAACCGCCGCTGCCGCTACTGCTGCAGGCGTGCGCGGTGGTCGGAGAGCCGGTGTTGCCGGCATTGGTGTACTACCTTGTGCCTGACGACGCTCGGTCCCCGGCGCATCTGGCGGAGCTGGTCAGGGCTGGTTACCTTGCCGCTACCGCCCAGCCCGGGGAGTTCGCTCTGGTTCACAGAATGGCGGCGGAAGTGGTCTACGACACTATCCCGGCGCCGCGCCGTAGGGAGCTGCACGGTCGCCTAGCGCAGTACCTGGTGGATCGGCAGGGAGACCGGGGCAACGTTCACCTCCTAGCCCGACACGCGTTTCTCGCCGGCTGGGGCGAGACTTGCCTACCCCACCTGATCGAGTCGGCCACGGCCTACCGCGACGCGTGCGCCTACCGCGACTGCCTACGAGTCGTGGAGCGGGCGCTTGAGGTGATGTCCAGTGCGCCAGACCCCAGCATCTGGCACGAGGACAGAGCCAGACTGCTGCTGGCCATGGCTCAGTCCCTCCAGGGGCTGGGGGAGGTTGAGGACGCCGCGACGGCCTTGGCGGAGGCGAGCGCCCTGGCTGATGAGGTGGGGAAGCCCGACCTGCAGGCGGCAGTGAACCTGTCCGTTGCGACCAGCGCGCTGATGAGGGGAGCCTGCGAGGACGCCGTCCTTGCCTACGAGCTCGCGGCTCTGGCCTGGGAGGACATAGGCGAGCCCCCAAGGGTCGCCCAGTGCAAGCTCGGTATCGGCATGGTGCGCCTGGCCGGGGGGGAGCTGGAGACAGCCTTGGAGTACTTCCAGGCCGCCGCGCGGCTTGCTCAGGGCACCGAGTGGATGCTCTCCGCAGCGCTGAACGCGATAGGAGTCGTCCAGGTGCAACTGGGCTGCTACGAAGAGGCCCGCGCGAACCTGCTGAAGGCCGCGGAGATCAACGAGGCGGAGGGGGACGTCCGTGGCCTCGCGCACTGCTACTGCAGTCTCGGCGAGCTTCACCTAGCCAAGCAGGACCTCCATGAGGCCGCCCGATGGTTCGAAGCGGCCACCATCAAGGCCCGCGTCGTCGAGGACCCGATGTGCATCTGCAGGGCGAACGCCCTGCTCGTCCGATGCTACGCGTCGCTTGGCGATGGCGCAGGGGTCGAGCGGGCGGCCGGGGAGCTGGCAACGTACCACGAAGCCGTGGGCGATGGGGAGACGCTGGAGCTGGTAGAGGCCGCGGCGCGGCTCGTTGACCAGGCGCGCGAGCCGACGTCACAGTCCGGCGCCGGCGTGCGCTAGGTGCCCTGGCCCCGCATATGGCAGTGCGGCTTCCGCGGCGGATCAGCCATCCTCACCCGGGCCCGACTGAAGCACGAACGAAGCCCAGCAGAACGGATCGGCGCTGGCTGGGTCTCCAAGCATGCTGAGCTTGGCCTGTCTGAGCGCCTCCGCCAGCGGCAGCTTGGCCCGCATGCCGTCGTAAAGCGTCCCCATCAGGCCGACGGTAGCCGCGTCGGACACCCGCCACAACGAACAGACCACCTGCTTCGCGCCCGCGAACATGAACGCGCGTGACAGCCCAAGCACTCCCTCGCCCAGGACTGTCTCGCCTACGCCCGTCTCACAGCACGACAAGGTGATCAGATCGGTATTCAACCGCAGGTCGTAGATCTCGAATGCGTGGAGCAGCCCCAGATCGCCCGGCTCGGACGGTGCCAGCACGATGGCCGAGTAGTCCGGACGCTTGAGATCGCAGAACGCGTGCGTAGCTATGTGCAGGACCCGGAAGTCGGGAGCCGCGGCTATCAGGCGCTCTCTGGTGGCGTCCCCACCCAGCAGCACTTGGGCATCGGTCCCGAAGCCCGCGGCGATGCGCGCCACCTCCTCGCGCGTCCCCGGGAGGGGAGTGATCGCTCCGCCTCGCAGTGGCATGTAGACGCCTCGTTCATCGCCCGGCTCGAGGACCTGGCCGAACGTGGGGTCACCCAGCGCCAACAGGCCCTTGGGTGGGATAGGTCGCTGCGGCAGTTTCTGGGCCAGCACTGTCAACGAGGGCGCGTAGCGGACCGCGACGCGCTCTACGAGATACCGCCCGTCGGGATCCACCAGTCCATCGAAGGGGAGGAGATGCAGACCGCCGTCGGCCACCACGGTCAGCAGCTTGCGGCCCGCCAACTGCGCCTGGAACGGGCCTATCAGGCTGTCGTAGAGTCTGCGCCCGCTGGCTCTCGCAGTGTCCGCATCGTGGCCCGTGATGGCCTCGCGGAGCGTCCTCACAAGGGCGTCGACGGTGTCGGCCTCGGCCTCCACACGAGCGACTTCGGTCTCTCCGGAGGCCGCCACCGCTACGGCGACGTACCGCCCCTCAGAAAGGGAGTACTGTATAGCGAGCTGGCCCTCCGCCTTGCCGATGAGCTGCTTGAGCTCAGCGGCGCTCCCGGGGGTCGCGGCCGCCGCGACATCGTAGCCCGGGACAGCCTCACGCAGGGCCGCGTCGAACGCGGCCTGCCGCGCCGTGAGCTCGCCGAGGAGGTCCAGCGCCTCCTGCCGCATGCTGTCCCACGGCAGCGCCCCCTCCCGCAGCGGCATGTAGACGCCGCGCAGCGGCATGTAGACGCCGCGCTCCTCGTCACCGGATGACGACGCGCCCCCTGCCATCAGGGCCGCGTACACCCTGCGCCTCAGGTCCACCAGCTCGTCCCGCTCCGCCCTGAGGTTAGGTGGAACAAGATTCGCCAGATCGAGTTGGCGCTCGCGCAGGCGCTCGATGAAGGTACGTGCTCGCTTCCACTCGCCAGCCTCGAGCGCCAGGTCCGGGTTCCGAAGGTCGCAGGCCACCCCTATCAGCATCTCGTACGGGAGCTGGGCCTGTGTGAACCACTGGCGCCGGAGCTCAGGATCGAAGAGCATGTCGCCGCGGCGCTCCTCCTGCAGCCTGATCAGCCGGGAGAGGCAGTCGCGGGCTAGTTCGAGGTTGCCCGCGGCGCGAGCCACGACCGCCTGCTCGCGGAGCGTGCCCGACATGGCCTCCATGACGCGATCCTGGTCCGCCATCTTGGCGACCAGATCGAGGAGGTACCACTTCGTCTCAGAGGAGCTAACCAGAGAGGCAGCCTCCAAGGCGGCCAGGGACCTGAGGCGGGTCACACGGCTGCTCCCACGCAGGAGCCTCTGAGACAGGGCCTCCACCGCGATCCGCAACGCCTGGTCCGCGGACTGGGTATCACCTTCCGCCGTCCGCGATCGGGCGTAGGCTAAGCAGCAATCCAGCAGGCCCGCTCCCTCGCCTTGAACGGCTCTCAGGTCGTTGGCCCCCGCGTCGATCAGGGGCTGGACCAGTCGGCAGACGGCATCGTTGTCTCCCTTACTGACCGCCTCGGAGACGACCGGCGATATGAGCGTCCCCGTGCCACTGATGATGCCTTGCTCGTAGCACGCCCGGGCGGCGGCAACCCGGACGCCGTAGGCATCTTCGCGTAGACCTAAGTCCTCGAGGGAGGAGCACGCGCGGTGCATTCCGCGCGCGAACCGATCTGACACAGGCTGATGCCACAGCCCATTGGCGTACTGCTCGACGAGCCAGCGCGCCTGTTCCGCGTCGCCGCGCCCTCGAGCCACTTCGACGCCGATGCGACATAGCTGACCGAGGACGTCGTAGGCCTTCGCATCCCGCCACGAGGGCGCGCCCGTGGCGAGGCTCACCAGGGCACGGTAGCCGTCACCCGGCGTGCCGGCCCGTAGCGCGACGATGGCAAGCCGGGCGCACTCCCTCACGAGGGCGTCGTCGGAATACACGTCGGCGCCGATCCGCGCGAAGTACCCCGACGCCTTGGCGCACGCCTCGGAAGCCGTCTCCGTCCGGCCCCTGACATCGGCGGCGGCCGCCACCTTGGCGAAGAGCGCCGCGAGCTCGCGGTCGCGCCCGCCAATGGTGGCCGTTGCGCGGAGCATGTCTTCGTAGGCCACCGCAGCGGACAGCATCGCCGCGGCCGATCCGGGCCTGGCCGTTCCCGACAGCATGTCAGGCAAGGCCACAGCCAGCGCACCGGCCAGACGACGAGCTCCAGGGTCGCCGCCATTCCGTGTGGCGCCGCCGAGGACCGACAACCAGGCCTCTTCGAGGCGCTCGTTGCCGGCCACTGCGGCACCCAGGCAAGCACAGGCCCGCACGGTCGGCTCCCACGTGTGAGGGTCCAGGCCCGGAAGAGCCAGCACGACCTGCGCGCACATCTCAGCCACGCGCGTGTCACCGGTGGACCCTAGGGCGAGATCGTAGGCTTCCGCTAGGCTGCCGGCGCAAGCGACCTCTCCGGCATTTCGGAGCCCGTCGATGGCTTCCTCGATGATCTGGCGCTGCTGGCTCGGCGTGTCGCTGTTGCCACCCATGATCTCGAACAGGTCCACAGCCCGTGCGGTGTCTCTCCCCGCGCGCTGCAGGAGCTTGATCGCACCGTCCGCGGCGATAGCTCCTCGCTCGGGCAGGTTGCCCATCACCCCGTGCAACAGGCCGAGCGGGACGTCGTCACAGCTCGCCAGACCGAAGGCCGCGTCCGCGGCTAGGTTGATGTCGCCCTTCGCCATGGCGGCGGACAAGAGCTCACCCCATATGGCGCGGGCCGAGGCTGTGGGGATCTGCTCCCACGGGGGCAGCAATGGATCGGGCTTGAGGGCGGCGACGGCGTCCCGGAGGGCGCCCTTGCCGATGAGCTCCCGCGCTTCGACTTCCACCGCAGGCCACGACGCTGACACCTGCGCGGCCGCGGTCGTCACCTGGGAGCCCTCGTCTGCGTGCAAACCCGCAGTTGCCGCCAGCGTGCTGAGGGCTATGCATAGAAGACCGACGGGCCGCATCCGGTCGCGGAGCTCCCTGGCGCAACGCCGGTATCCGGCTGAGGGCGTACCTGCCGCAGCAAGCGGGCGGGTCCGGGCCGGGGCGTAACTGGCGATGGCGAGACGCGGCCGGTCACTCCTTCTCGTCGAACCAGGCCCAGATCTCGTCGTAGTCATAACCAGCACCCTCTTGGGCGGCTGACGTTTTGGCTACGTAGCCGGCAGTGTCCTTCGCGCTGGTCACGTGACCGTCCGTGAAAAGCACAGCGTACGTGTCCCCATGCGTGGGAGCGCACCAGTGAGGGGGATCGGTCTTCTTGAGCTTCTGCTTGCGAGGGACAAGGCCCTCGATACGATCAGCGACGACGGCCTGCCATGTCTGATAGCCGCCCCTGATATCGCCCCTGTACGAGTAGCTGCACCGGACGTCTCCGGCCTGGGTAGGGTCCTTCACGGCCTCCTCGAGGGCATGCCGCTCCTTGCCGCTGTCGATCAGATGGTCGGCCTTGCAGTAGAGCACGCCCAGGCTCTTCTCGGGCACAATGTCGCTCGCGATCAGGCACCCTAGGTTCGCCCAGCCACCGCGGGTCCGGTACTCCTGCTCGTCCATGCGGTCGAAGCACGTGTAGGTCCAGCACTCGCCGCCCCTCAGCACGAGCGGCGGAAGGAGACCCGACCAGTCCTCTTGGTACCGAAGCAACCCGGACCCGATCTGTCGCAGGTTGGACTTGCACGCGGTCAACTGGGCACCACGCCGGATGCTGCCGAAGAGGGGGAAGAGCAGCGCGATGAGGATGCAGATGATGAGCAGCACGAACAGCAGCTCGGCTGCAGTGAAACCCTTGTGTTGCGATGCGCCGACGATCGGTCGTTTCACGGTCTTGTCGCTCCCCGGGACCTCCCACGCGACATCTGCGGTACGGACATGCGGGGTGTCTCCCGCACAGAAGGCAGACGCACACTGACCTCGACCGGCAACGCCCCGCTACCATGTAGCCGGGCGCGCGCCGATCACCGCAACCGACGAACGGGCTGACTCCACCCGGATACCTGGCCTCCGCTACCTGTAGGCCCGACTGCGCCTCATCTCCGAGCCGCGACCGACGCCTCGCCCAGGACCCGGATGAGCTCCGGCACCAGCACACATCGACACAAACGCATCACGCCTTTCGCTCCGCCAAGCTCGCACTCCTGCAGAAGCAAGTCTCATTCACAGTTGAAGGTGGAGCCGGCAACTGGTGAGTTCGGTGCTCGTGCCGCGACCTCCCAAGCCGACGGCTCTCGGCAGCAGCGGTTGTCGCCCCTGCCCTTCGATCACTGCCGGCGAGGAGGTGACATGGGCCCCGCGACCCGGCGACACCGCGTGTCCCAGCCCCAAGGTGGCCTCACCTGCCCGAGCGAAGTGCCATTCCCGGGTAGGTGCCTACGCGGGGAGGAGCGCTCGCCAGGGACCTGCCGTCGGGTGTCGTGACCTTCCTTATGACCGACATCGAGGGCAGCACGCGACTGTGGGACGAAGCACCCGAGGCCATGCGCGAGGCACTCGCGCGGCACGACGCGATAGCCGTATGGGTCGTAGGCGAGCACGCGGGCTTCCTGATCAAGCCGCGAGGCGAAGGTGACAGCACCTTCTCCGTGTTCGGGCGACCGACGGATGCAGTCGCCGCGGCTTGCGCACTCCAGACAGCCGTGATGGCGGAGCCGTGGCCCGAAGGCGCCCGGCTGCAAGTCCGCGTCGCTGTGCACACTGGCGAAGCCGATCTGGGCGTGGACCCGGCCGCGACTAGGACCCCGCTGTACACAGGGAGGCCCCGCGTTCTCCCCGATCCGCCCCAGCGCTAGGCTACCGGCTCGCCGGCCCCGCCGGGCGCAGGGACCCTTGGCAGGCGCGACCAGACCTCGCCGGCCTCTCGTAGCGCCTCGGGCAGCTCGGACAGCGCAGAGAGGTAGTCGCGGTCGAGCAGCTCGTCGACCGACACCGTCGGCTTGGCGGTCCGTGCCTCTCGAAGATCGTCCTCGCTCACGCCGAGCAGCGCTGCGGCCTGACGGTCGAGGTCGCTCAGCTCCCCCGACCGCAGTGCTTCCACGCGCGCTCTTGCCTCTTCCTCGCTCACCAGGGGCCACTCCGCCCCCTCGTCGGTCAGCATCGTGCTGAGCGCCTCGACCGCATCCGCCAATCGCACCATGCTCAGGCCGGCAAGGCGCTTGTGGTACACCACGGCCTCGGCTTGGGACCACGCCCAGGCCCTGTCGCCTGCCTGGGCAGCCCCGCCCATCCTGTCGAGCGAGACCTGGGCCGCACGGGCGTTGGTGAGCCAGTCAAGCAGTGCGTCGAAGGCCGCCTGGGCCGCCGCGAGCTTCCTCTTGCCCACTCCGTCGCCCGTGATCTGGGGCAGGTTCGGCGCCAGCGGTACCGCGAAGGTCGTGAAGTCGGGCCGAGGTGGGTCTCCGCCGAGAGCCTTCGAGATCTCCATCGCCATCTCGAAGATCACGCTGACCATCTTGTCGAAGAGCATCGACGGGATGCCCTGCCCAAGCAGCAGCCTCTGCGCCACCCACCCCACTGGGTCGATCACGCCACTCGCGATGGATAGCAGATCCTGGACGAACTCGATGGACCGCATGCCCCTGCGGAGCACTTCCTTGTCGACCGACTCGGGACTGGGTCTCGGAGCTACGCCCAGGCGCTGCCGCCCGGTGTTCCCCGGCTGGGCCACGCGCTCCGAGGGGTCGAGGGCGGGCAGTGCGCGAGCGGCGGAGCGAAGGGCGGCCGGCACGATAGTCGCTCCGCCTCGCGCGCGGGGCGCGATGGCTACAGCCCCCGCGGGCGGCCCGGCGACACCGACAACGGCATCTCTCAGGGCGTTCTCGAGCGCCCCGTATAGCAGCTCCATGTGCGGGGTGCGGGCGGCGGGCTCCTCGGCGTTCCAGATCTCCGTGGGGTCGGCAACGGGCACGTAGGCGGTCACCTCCGCGACCGCATCACACATGGATGCGAGGTCCAGCACGTCAGCGAGGGCCGGCCCGGACAGCGGAGCCGGCGCCGGCTGCCCGGCGGCAGCGGCGGCACTGCTGCAGACGGCGTCCAGCGAGGCGCGCAGGGCCTCTAGGCGGCTGACTCGACCAGCGACGGCCGGGTCGGCCTCGGTCTCGGACTCAGGACTGCCGACGAGGGCCCAGCCCCCCGCCCACTCAGAGCCCTCGCCTTGGACGGGCGAGAAGGTGGCAGAGCTGATCGGCGCGCGGCGCAGCGCCGTCTGCCCGGCAAGGGGCTCGGGTGCGCCGCCGTAGGCAACGTCGAGCCGTGTCCCATCAGGCCCCACGACGCGGGTGATCCGGCCCTCGGCATCACGGACTACGGAGTGCTCACACGGCACGCTCACCTGCACCAGGCACCGGGTGTAGCTGCTCACCGGCACGTAGCGGATGAAGAAGCCACTGGCATCGTAGGACCAGCGCGTGAGCGGGATCTGCCTGCTGCCCTCGGGCGGGACGGGGTCTCCCTCGGGGGCGAACCGGGCAGCCAGCTCCTCGTAGGCCATCTGCTGAGCCTGAAGCATGGAGCTCAGCTCGGCTTGCACACCCGCGTACGCCCGGTTCGCTGACTCCAGCCTGGCGTTCATGCGCTCGGTGAGGGCCGTGACCTCGGCCATGAGCTGTTCCATGCGCGCCTGGTCGCCAATGGCCTGGGTCATCTGCTTGGTGAGCTCGGCCAAGCGGGCGTTGTCGGCAGCGGCCTCATCTCCGCCCAGAGCGGAGCCCAGATCGGCCTCCATCCGCTCGAGGTCGGCCTCCGACAGGCCGCCGGCCAGTTCGGGCTCCTCGCCTCGCACGAGCCCCTTCCACGTCTGCCAGTCCTCGTCGGACAGGAGAGTGCGAGCTGCCTCTCTCGGCCCCGCCGCCAGGGTGTCCGGGTCCACCCGCCCATCGACGGCCCACGCCAGTACCTGGATCGTGCCCTGGCTGGTCTCGGGGTGGTCAAGCCACCCGATGAGGAGCTTCCGCAGGATGCCGGCGCCAACGCCCTTGAGGGGCGCCACAACGTACCCGTCGCCCCCCCCGGGCGAGAACGCCCCGGAGTTGAGGCAGAAGCTGGCGGCATCGAGCTCGTAGTCTCCCGGGGCCACGAGGAGGTAGCCCCACCCGGGCAGGCGCGGCATCTCACCCATCGGCACGTACCGGACGGGGTTGTACCCATCGAGGAACGCGACGTCGGTCACCGCATCGTTAAGGCGGGTGTCGATGCCTGTCGCGCGGTAGGCGTCGAGGGCTCGGACGTACTCCCGAGCGGCCTCACGCGCAGCGGTGTCGTCTTGCGGATCCTGGCACCAGGCCGGGGAGATGAGGAGCAATGACAGCGCTGCCAGCGATGCGCGCATGGCGTGCCACCTCTCGCGTCCCCCGCGGAGGCCCTGCCCGAGGTGCCTTGAGGACGGTCCGGCCGCGTACGTCTAGGCTGGAATTGCCCATATCAACTGACTGCACTCGTCGTGCGGGCCAAGTAGCGTCCCAACACGTCTGATGGTTCGCCGGTGAGCCGGCGGGCGCCTTCCTCGCCAGTCGGAAAGCCCCCACAGACCCCGGTCCGGCGATGGCAACTGCCTTGTAGCGTCTCTCGAACGGGTCGAGAGACGCAGCCCAGGCGTAGCCGCACGCCCCTGGCGGTGAGGACCAGGGGTTGTTGGGCGATCCGGCCAACACGGTGCTGGTTTGACGTACGCACAGGCGAGAGCTGCCGGATGCGGCTCAGTATCTGCCCGAACAGGTCCCCGGGAACGGCCACCTCCGCCAGCTGCATGATCAGCCGCCGTGCATGACGAGTGAGTCGGGCGCCGGGTCGTGTGGATGTGCCGGATGATGCCCGGGCCGCGCAGATCGGCCACCAACATGCGCGTGCCGGCGTCTAGCGACGGCAGGTCCGTGTAGCGGTCGTACTTCCATCCGGCGTTCGAGAAGCCGGTCTCGACCTCCGGCTTGATGACGGGCAGTGAGTCGGACTGCGCCCGCACAGGGCCCACCATACACACAAGCAGCGCCGCCGAAGCCACCAACAGCGTGGAGCGCACCATGGCTGCCCCTCTCCCGGGCATCGCCCGCTGGCGTCACGACGCCGCCCGCAAGGGCGGCGCGCGTCCGGTTCCTGTCCCTCCGCCCCGGCACCTCGTGCGTGGGCCCAAGGTCGGGGGCGGCGTGTGAGCGAAGTCCGGACATCGGCCAGACGCGCAGTTGGCGGGGAGTGGTCGCAGTGGATCTCCCGTCCGGCGTAGTGACGCTCCTGATGACCGACATCGAGGGCAGCACGCGACTGTGAAAGGACGCCCTGGACGCGAGGCGAGCACGTGATCCTCGTCGTGACGGCCGGTGCCCGCTGTGGGCCCGTGGCCCAGGCCGCACGCCTGCTTGCGGACGACGTAGGGCGCCGCGCCGGCGTCCGGGTCAGCGTCAGCGTGGCATCCCGCTTACCGCGAGGTCGCGCGGGACAGACAATCGTCATCGGCGTCCGCGATGAGGTCGAGGGCCTTATGCCGGGGCTGCAGCTCGCGGAACCGGTGAGTCGGAGCGGGCAGCCTTCACCGGAGGGCTTCGTCGCCCAGCACATCGGCGCGCGCGGGGCGACCGATGTGGTGGTCGCGGGGAACGATGCCCTGGGGGCTCTGTTCGGAGTCGGTTGGCTGCTGCGCGAAGCGCGACTGACGCCGGGGTGGGTGGAGCTGCCGACAGACGCGCCGTTCGCCTCCGCGCCGCACATGCCGTTACGAGGTGCTCAGCTCGGCTACCGAGACGTCAACAACACGCTCGACACGTGGGGTGTCGAGCAGTTTGAGCAGTACATCCGAGACCTGGTACTGTTCGGATGCAACTCGGTGGAGCTCACCCCGCCAGTGCAGCCCCCGGGGCAGGACGCTTCGGCAGACGATAGCACCCGGCGCGAGTGGGAGATGAACCTCCGAATAGCGGAGCTGGTGCACTCCTATGGGCTGCAGGTGTGGCTCTGGGCCCCGGTCACGGAGCACGACCCGAGGGAGCCGGGGGGCCGCCGGCGTATCATCGACAACCGCCGACGGCTCTTTGAGAGCATGGCACACGTCGACCATGTCTTCGTCCCCGGCGGCGATCCCGGCGACACGCCTGTCGATGTGCTACTGCCGCTCCTTGGGGACGTCGCCGCGGCCCTGCACGCGGCCCACCCGCAGGCGGGGATGTGGGTCAGTCACCAGGGCTTTGAACCGCCTGAGCGCGACCGCTTCTACCGGTTCCTGGCTCGGAAGCGTCCGGACTGGCTGCGTGGCGTCGTCCATGGGCCGTGGACCCGCGACAGGATCGAGCACACTCGGCAGGCTGTGCCAGCCGAGTACCAACTCCGCGCCTACCCCGACATCACGCACTCATGCCGCTGCCAGTACCCGGTACACGACTGGGACCAGGCCTTCGCTCTCGTCGAAGGGCGCGAGGTCTGCAACCCGCGACCCGAGCAGCACGCGGCCATCCTCCGGCGGCTCGCGGGGCACTGCGACGGCTTCGTTGCCTACAGCGACGGGAACCACGACGACGCGAGCAAGATGCTCTGGCTCGCGCTCGGCTGGGACCCGACGATGAGCGTTCGTGAGGCAACCCGGCGGTACGGCCGGGCCTTCGTTGGACCTGGCGCTGAGGAAGAGGTCAGCGGCGGGCTCCTTGGGCTGGAGCGG
>Ga0315280_10001073_pt1 | contig 48474 bp, 52 predicted proteins | sample YL17G06_40_MG_FD_203697 | JGI IMG/M metagenome (GOLD analysis project Ga0315280, IMG submission 203697) | Sediment microbial communities from Yellowstone Lake, YNP, Wyoming, USA - YL17G06_40 | ecosystem: Environmental > Aquatic > Freshwater > Lake > Sediment | place: USA: Wyoming | collected... | reverse complement strand
GTCTGAGAATCTTTCAATTCCCTCTATTTGGGATTACCTTCTGCAACAGCGGTCTAAAATGGGCTCTTTCCCCTTAAAACCCTTTGCAGTGGAAGCTTCAGAGAGGGCCTGTGTGAAGATCGGAAAATCGGGTAGGGATATATAAGGATCTTCACGCCTCGGGCAGTAGTTCTCTTTCATAAGTGTTAAGGCGAGACTGCGCAGAAATGAATTCCAGAGGAGGGTCGGATGAGAACCCTCGTGATATACGACATCTCGGAAGACAACCAGAGGAGCAAACTCAGGGAACACATAATGAACTACGGGCTCCGACCCATCCAGTACAGCGGCCTTCTCGGCGAGGTGAACTCCCACGACCGCTTCGTCCTCGCCCGAGAGGTCGAGAGATACCTGAGTAGCGAGAGGGATAGCATCTACATCGTCCCCCTCTGCGATGGATGTTTGAAGCTCTGCAAGATCATCTCGAAGCGGAGCAGGACTATGGAAGAGGATGAGGTTGAGATCGTCGGTGGAGATGATGAATGTTCTTCCTCTCGGAGCTAGATCACAAGAAGCTGATCAACCAGATCCTCCCCAAGGCCCGGGACGTGGGCGTCTCCGACGAGCTGCGGGGCTGGAACTGGCACAAAGCGCCGCTGAAACCCTACTACGATGACGTGCGCATCCCGATGTACTCGGTCTGCTCCAAGTACTGCCCCACGGGGAGGGACGTCTTCGTCAATCTCGTGAAGAAGGCCAGAGGAGAAAGGAACCGAGACATAATCCTAGGCTCTGCTATCCATGAGACGGTGAGGACTGCCTTGCGCGCCTACATGGACGAGACCTCTCTACAGTTCCGTGAGTGGTATGAGAGAGTCCTGAACGAGAAAGGCGTCAGGAGCCGGGATGAGGAGGTGGAGCGGCGCTCAGGAGTCGCTTGGAGATTCACTCAAGTCATGTGTGAGAGCCGATTCATGGAGGGCGTGAGCCGACAGCCCTACGCTTCGAAGAGAGACGTGATGGCGACGGCTCTCCCCTTCCTCGTGGAGCACAGGATCTCTGGGGAACTCCTCGGCCTCTCAGGACTGTTGAGCATCGACTGCTACGACTATTTGAGGGGCATCGTCTTCGACATGAAGGTGAGCGAGGAGAATAGAGACTGGTACCAGCTCTATCCAACGGGTTACGCATTGGTCCTTGAGAGCGTCTACGAGATTCCAGTCAATGTGGGTTGCACCGTCTATGTGAGGTTCCGTGGGGACGGCCTTTCGGTGACTAGCGACCTCTTCTTCATAAACGACGACCTGAGGGGCTGGTGGGTCGAGGAACGGGATGGGAAGCTCCAGGCGGTGGCCCAGAAGAAGGACCCTGGGTTCCCCAACGTCTGCTACGAAAACTGCATGTACCGTAGGGAGTGTGGGGTGGATGAAGCGACTCGTGGTTGACGGCTACGGCCTCTTCGTCGGTTTGACTGGGGATCGCATTGTCGTCAGGGAGAAGGGGAAGACTCTGCATCAAGCTGTCGTCTCGGATCTGAGGCAGGTGGTGATCTCTGGGAAGGGCGGGATAAGCTTCGACGCGATGGAGACTCTTGGGGCTAATGGGGTTGACCTGATAGTTGTGAGTTGGAAGGGTGAGGTTTCGGCTCGTTTGTCTTCGCCTGAGATGAGGACCGTCCAGACCCGGCGGGAGCAGTATTATGCGTACAGGGATGAGAGGAGCGGGTTATTGGCTAAGGCGTTCGTCTTGGCTAAGCTCCGGAACATGTACGGGACCTTGGGGACGTTGGCGAAGAGCAGGAGGGAGACGGATCCTGAGAAGGCCGAGGCGCTCAACGCAAAGCGGGAGAATGTGTTCTCATTCATTCGTCGAGTTGAGGATTTAGCAGATGAGCCTGTTGAGAAGATGAGGGACGAGCTTATGGGGTTGGAAGGCGCAGCTTCCCAGAACTATTGGGAGGGGATAACTGGGATAATTCCCGGGGACTTCAACTTCCAGATTCGGTCTGGACGATATGCGGAAGATCCATTTAACGCGATGCTCAACTACGGTTATGCGTTGCTTGAGGGTGAGGTTTGGCGCGGTGTCCATTACGCTGGTCTCGACCCTTATGGGGGTTTCTTGCATGTGGATAGGCCGGGGAAGCCGAGTTTGGTTCTTGACTTGATGGAGGAGTTCAGGCAGCAGTTGGTCGATAAGACGGTCATCGCTCTGGTCACGAGGGATGTTGTGAGACCCGGCAGTTTCGAGATGGTGGAGGGGGTCTGCAGGATGGATGATGGGGTGAGGAGACTAGTATTGAAGGAGGTGCTGGGGCACTTCGAGAGGTATATGCGGTTTGGGGATGAGAAGAGGAGGTGGTCGGATATGATTCTTCTCCAAGCAAGGGAGATAGGCAAGTTCCTGAGAGGTGAGTCGCCTAAGTATGAGGGGTTCTACCTACGGTGGTGAGGCGATAACCGTCTCGGATATTGTTCAATATTACTACTGTCCTAGGAAGGTCTATTTCTTGAAGGTGTTGGGTGTCCCGGTTGTGGTTAGGAGGAAGATGGAGTATGGTAAGGAGACCCATGAGAAGGAGCGCAGGAGGATGACGGAGCGGGATCAGGTCTATGGCTTCGATAGGGAGGATGTGGCTGAGGTGCTTCAGGGGTTGCAGATAGAGGCGCCGAGCCTTGGGCTTAGGGGGAAGGTGGATGTTGCGTTACGGCTGAGGAGCGGGGAGATGGTGCCTGTGGATACGAAGTTCACGGACGAGGTCGTGGTCCATAGGCAGCATCGGAAGCAGCTCCACGCCTACGCCCTATTACTTGATTACAGGTTTGGGGTGAACGTGACGAGGGGGATCATATACTTCGCCCAGCAACGACGGTCTGTTTCTGTAGAGGTCTCGGGGAGCGACAAGGAAGACTTGAAGCGGGACATACGCCGGATAGAGGAGATCATCTCTGGTGAGCTGGTCCCTAGGGGCGTGGCCCCGGAGAAGTGCGGATACTGCGAAACAAAACAATACTGCGTCTAAGAATAGCGAGGTCAGAACTACTATTGACTTAATTCATAAACTGTACAGTCTCTTTCCTTGATAGATACTTTAAGGGGGAAGATGTAGGGTCTCAACGTGATGTGCTTGTCTTTCTCTAGCTTCTTCTCAGAAAATGGGTTCACACTATCGAAAGCAGCTACATCTGTGAAATCGGTTAGCAAAAAAACAATGCCATTGATACTTGATTTATTTGAAATGGAGTCGTCAAGGGGTTGAGGACAACGCGCCCAGTCAGGTTCAAGAAGACCACTTTTGATGCAGGAACAGATAGAATCAGAGCTGCCAAAGTATTGAATTCCCTTTAAGCCATCTAACAATGATTCACTCGCTTCTCTCGGCACATCGAGGTGGACATTCAACGCATCGCTATAGACGATGTATTCTCTTATACCGAAAGTCCTTTCAAAGCCGGGTCCGCCCCTTTTTTGCTTCAACCTCTTCATGAAACACTTGAAGGCGCCAATTCTTTTAGGCAATGCAATAGCAACGGGAGCGGTTTTAATGCGCTCGAATAGATTTTTCCCAGCTTCGACCTCGCCACGACGGTTTATGAACGCGGAAACTACGGCTAATTTTATGGTTGAAGGACTGGGTGTGGGCGCTGAGAGTGCATAAGAAGACGAGAAATAAGGTATCCTGTAGGAAAAGGTACTCGCGAAGCGATATTCCGCTCCAACCCAAACCATTATTCCGTGACTCCGAGTTCAGAAGGTGACCGGCTCTTAAGCTCGTCTAGGGCTTTTAGATAGTCTGTTAGGGACATGAACTCTTTCACGTTGTCTGATCCAGCTATGCTTTTTATTTGTTCTTTGTACCCGTCTAGAAGTGGGCTTATTACTGGAACTGGTATACCCTTTTGGGAAGTGACGATGACTCCATCGAAAGAACCAAAGTGAGGTAGCCGCGTCGTTGTCATGGCACCTTCTAACCTGATCATCATGGACTTGTAAGCATCTAGTGTCAACCTATACCTTTCTTCACGAGCTTTCTTATCAATCTGATAGTTGTAGTTTATCTCATTCAATCCTATTCTCCAAGGCTGGAAAACGGATACTAAGCCATATATTCCCGACCTTGTGGGCCTATTATATATCATCTGCTCGGAGACTTCTTTTGCTTCTCGCCCCTTCTCTCCAGGTGCAACCCTTGTGTGGACATGGATGTCGCGCTGGAACTGTTCTGGTAGCGCTAGAGCCCAGCCAAATTCCACTGTGGATTTTCTGCTCATTGTGGGGTCTTGAACAAGGAAGCCGTGAACATCGCAGATCGCGCATTTCAAAGCTTCATTTAGAGCCTCGACCACTTTTTTCTTCTTAGTCACTTCAGGGTTGCCGTCAGCTTTCATGGGACTCAAGATCTTACAAGGGTCACAAAGATCTACCTTCCCGACTTTAGCAAGTTGCCAGAGAGCCTCTACGTGGATATGTTTCAGCATTTCGCCGCTTATGCCGTCAGTCTTGGTTCCATCTGCAAGTATTACAGTCCTAGGCTCTGTCACATTGCCTATCGTTCCCTCATTGTTCAGAGAATGGGCGTCTATTCTCAGCCGCGCTGAGATCCCGATCTCGTAAACCATGTTATTCACCTCCTCTTTCAGCCCTTACCAATGCGTGGGCTATGAGGGCCGCGCTCACCGTTCCGACTCCATATTGCTCGGCCAGCGCGACCAAGTCATCAAGGTCTTTGGCCGAAGGTTTAAAGGCCATCCTGCCAGGATGTTCCCGCTCATATCTCCTAGCATATGAGTCGTACCTAGCAAGGAATTTCTTCAAGACTTCGAGAAATTGATCCATTTTCTCCACGTATTCGAGTTCTACCAGAGACGTGTAGTCTTCTCCGCCACCATATTCTCGTTTACCAGTAGCGAATCTCAAGGCCATTCCAAAGCTCTCTATAGCGCTATGGGAAAACAATTCATGCATCTTGGACATTCTTGAGAACTGCCTCCATAGAACCTCTGTCCCAGAGAGGGACGTTCTCATTTACATGACCACGAATATAAAGGTCTTCGCATCTGACGAGGTTTCGGAGGCTCGGATGCAACATCAGGTCCGCAAAGGCAAAGGCGAGTTCCTGCTTAATCCCCTTGACAAATCCAGCGTTCATGATTCTGTCTATGCGCTCCAAGGCATCGAACCCTCCAGGTTCATCAAGAAAGCGCTCAAGGAGAGCCAAACCGTATTTCCCACCACCGCCAGGTTTCGGTTGCTGCCCAGTCTTGCGCATCACGTTGAAGACTACAGCGTCGTACTTAACTGCCCCGGACGCCTTTCTTCGGGCAACCGTTTTAGCCAGCTTCACAGAGTAGTGTACCAATGATACACTCGCCGAAGCTCTGCATACATTCTCCTTCATCATATCATCTTGAATCTGTCTATGCTGGAGCAATAAGACATCTGTTGGGTTTGGAACAAGATTTAGGATGAAATCGTCTCCAAATCGAGGCGAGCCAAAGAAAACGCCTCCAATACAAGCAATGCTCCATGAATATCTATCAACATACAGCTGTGAACCCTCATGATATGTTTGGCCTCTCTTTTCTTCTCTAAATCCCTTGGCAGCAGAGACATCCATGGATTGATAAAGAGGTCTACCACCCTTAACTTGGTTACCTATGGTCGGCTGGAATGATGGCACTGTGTGGACTTTCAAGAGTTCTTTGAACTCCGAACTCACTATTGCTTCTAAGTCCTTCTTAGGGGGCGGTTTCTTTGCGTCTTTCCTTTCCTTGACTGTCAGAAACACTCTTCTCCAACCCTCACTATCCACGAAAAGCTGAGGGCTGACAGTACTAGGCATCTCGCCATCAAGCGAGACCACGTACGCATAGCCATAATCTCGGATTCGGACATCCGCGTCTCTGCTGGAAGATGAGATCGCGTAAGCTAAGCCGTATGCTCTGAAAGCATCGAACATTTCGAATCCAGTCTTGTTCAGAAAGAAGAGGTTATCCAAGCCTTTCCAGTGAGGAATCACGTCAAGAACTAGTATCTAACACTTTCCATCAGGAGGATACCGTAAAGGACCCTTGGTCAGATAGACGTATCAGCCGTGAGACAATGGTATACGCAGTGTACGTTCTAATGCTTTCAAACCCAGGAAACTTAACATCCAAGCAAGAGGGGCCACTGAAAGAGCGAATCTCATCAAGGCTAAGTCCGATTCCGTAAGCATCAGCAATTCTGTCGCAGACCTCTGCGACAGGCTTTTCCCAGTCCGTTATGAAGCGATAAGCGTCTACCGTCTCCGCTCTAGTGTGGTGATGATGACCAATGGCCAACGCCAGAATTGACCGCATCGCTAGGCGTCTAATGCCTTGGAAGGCTCCCTGTAAGGCGTAACCTGAGATTGTGGCGTGAGGTGGAGGCTTTCCGGATAAGAAAGGTACATGGGCCAGAGGTACATCCCTTGCTCCTACAGCTTTTTGCCAGTCGCGGTTAAGCTTTCCAATATCATGTAACCCCACCGCGTAGGATACGGTGCCGCAAGTTGCCTTATGCTCTGAGTCTAGTAACCTAGCTAATAGTTCTATTGTACTGCTTTCCTCAATGCATATCTTTTCGAAGGCATCCAAACACTTCATCGCATGCTCGAACCATGTCTCCATATGATATTCTCGATGGATAGTGTTGAAGAACTCCTCAGGAGGAATAGTGGTCAGGCTACGTCCAGATTCTCCAAAGATAAGCCCGTAAACCGCGTCATATCTTGCAAAGTCCGGGTGTACAACGTAATAACCGTAAGGCTCAACATTCTCCGCCCATGAAATCTTGGGGGAAGGATGGCCTCCTTCGTCGTCGTTCCATTTGAGGGACCATAATCGAATACCGCGTCTGAATTCTCTTTGCAGTAGTCTCACATCTAAGCTAAGCCAAGGCATCCTGAGAATGTTATTTCCGAGAGATGAGGGGTCATCGTGGATGGTCAGGTTGACGTTCAGTATCTCTCTAACGTTCTGCTCCACTCTTGTCTTATCTCCTCTGAAAGCAGCTTCTGCCAAACTGTCAAGGATCCACCATTGCCGATCTTCGTTCTTCATTATGCGTTCAAAACTCTCACTTAGGAGAGAGTTCACAACTTCTAACTCCTTGTTCCATCCGACTATCTCCCCGTTCCAGTTCTCAATTACATATGTTTTACATTTCTCAACTATTTCTCTCTCATATGGCGCGCTATTTTCTACGTCGAATACATATGCGTCTCCTTCGTGGCCTTCTCTCGCGCATCTACCTAAGCGCTGAATTAAGGAATCGGGTGGGGCTATTTCCGTTAGCATTATGTCACATGAAACGTCGAGACCGACTTCGCAGACCTGAGTAGTAATAAGACATCCAGGTTTCTTATTCCTGAAATGTGTCTTCATCTCCTCTTCTATGTGTTGTCTATCCTTAGGCAAGAACCTTGAATGGAGTAGGAATACGGGAGATAACTTTCCTTCAACCTCTCTACAGATCCTCTGCGCTTTATCAACAGTATTGCAGACTACTATAATCCTCTTTCCAGCGACAGCCTTCTCTAGAACATCCGCTGCCTCAAGACACTTTCCTACCCAATGCAGAACTACCTTCCTGTCACGTCTCTTAGGAACATCTTCATCACGACCGTCAACCGACACAAACCCCTTGTCAGCGAAATATTCGACGAATGTGTCTGGAAGAGTAGCCGACATGATAACGCACGGGAGACGAAGACACTGCGCTCTCCGAACAAGGATGCGCATGGCCTGTAGTCCTAGGAGGTAATCATAGGTATGCACTTCGTCGAAGCATAGCATCGAAGAAGTAGCGGCTCCAGCGGGTATGTTTCCCAAGTACGCTGGGAGGCTCAGAGGAGTAGCACAGTAAGCACCCACCGTCTGGTCTATGGTCGCAACGATCAGGTCCACCTTAAAGAATGGATCCTTCGAGTTGGCTCCGTGTTGAACTGCGATTCTCGTATCCGACCCAATTTTATTTGCTTTGTCGGTTATTCTCTCGATAACATCGTCGGCCAAGGCTCTTGTGGGAAGCGAGTAGATAAGTCTAGAAGGAAGTTTCTCTCTTCTGCCGATCAGAAAGGGGAGGACGCAAGCCTCTGTCTTCCCTGAACCACAGGGCGCTCTTATCAAGACTGAGTTACCTTCCAAGATCGCCTTGGCGGCTTCTCTTTGGTGCCTATACGGTTCGCCACCTAAGCTCGTTCTAAATGCTTCCTCAATAGTCAAACTAGACATCGCTTGATAGATACACGCTCCTTCTGGTGTATGTAATCATGTCTCAAATTAAAAGAATTATGAGTCAATTCCTAGATCCCTCTTGTTCTATTCTGTTGTTGGGTGGAATTTTGTTTCTCCGAATCCTCCTATTCTGGGTGTTCCGCGGGCACAGCCGCCACCCGAGCCCCACCCACCCCACGACAAGCGACGAAGTCCCGAAAACGACACATCATGTCAGAGACTCCAGTATCACCTATTCATACTCCCCAGAGACAGTATCTCCTAGATGTCCCACGAGGCCCTGAAGACGAAGAAGTACTGGTTCGGCGAAGAAGACCTCCTAGAACCCATAGAGCGGGACTACATCGACTCCCTACCTGAGAAGATCAGGCTCGGCCTAGGACTCCACATGGAGGCCCGCGTCTCCATCGGCAAGGCCGCAGAGATAGCCGGAGTCCCCCTCAGAGACTTCGACGAGCACAGGGCAAAGGCCAAAATACCTATCAGGGGTCCCAGCGACTAGGATCTCCCCATGGTTGCCGTCTCCAACGCGACACCCCTGATCTACCTCGCCAAAGCACATCGCCTCGAACTCCTTGAGAAGACATATCACCAAGTCTACGTCTGCCCCGAAGTTTGGAGAGAGGCCATTCAACCGATCTTCACCGCCAGACCAATACCCGAGGACATACCGATAATACTGAAAGCCTTGTCGTTAATGTCCGAAGAAGAACCTCATGTGCCAGCTGAAGAGTCATCTGTCTAAGGTTGTCTATGCTTCGAGGAATTCTCTAATGAGTTGCCCGGCTCTTCCAAGCTCGCCCTCACTTTTGGCTGTGGTTGTAAGCAGAAGCGCAAGATCGAAACCCTCTCTGGACCTGAAGTATACTTCGAGCTTGTTCGGAGACACTTCTTTTACTTTGGGTTGCCCCTCTTTCCAACGACTGTCAGTCACTTTGCAAATAAAGTTGAATCTACTAACCAGTTTTTGGGCCATCCTTTCCCTTTCCATGAGGTGATGATGATTTCTAAGATCTATGGTTGCCCTTTCTGGACACGGACCAGGAGTGTTTTCCACGCTTTCTAGAAGTCTCAGAACAGTTTTCCCTATTTCAGTTGGACTACCATTCTTCAACAGATCACTTTCGGTTAAGAGTTTCTTCACCTCAGGTGAGGCATCTCTACCTTTCAGAGCTGTTACTATGTCTCCTATGAGGGAGAAAAGGCCGATAAATGGCATACGAACATACCTTAATTTGGAAGGTTCCGGGTGTAGTATTATCGCTTGTCTTGCAGGGTCTAGATGCTTCAAATTCCTGATACGACTGCTTGACTCAAGGTCCTCATCCTGTAGAATTATGTGAAAAAGTTCCTTGGCACCGTATATCTGGACCGCAAGCGTCATGAGGGCAGCCATGGTCTTCCTCCCCCCAGCGATCGATACGTAGACCTCATCTCCCCTGTAGGCTCTTAACCAACTGCAGGAGAGTTCAAGGAATCTTACTACAGCTTCCATGGAGTCGATGTCCTCATAGGCTCCTTTGACAAAATCGGATATCAAATTCTCCTTCATACCGTAGTGCTTAGGAATATGGTCTGAGAGCAGGTATACCGAATCTTGGGCATCGGTGTCTTCGGTAGTGAGAATGATGACTTTGTCAGGAGTTATTCCCCTGGATTTGAGATAGTCGATTGCTTCTGTTACCACCCCGGGGCTCTCGCCGAGTGTCGAGATCAGAACTCTTTTCATCCATCACTCTTAAGATGCGCTACCATAAAGTCTTTGCTACGTTTGCCTTGCGCACTGTCTCGTCTTTTGTTATCAGCGTTGCTTCTTTTAAGAGAGCGATGCTGACGATCATTAAGTCTCGATCCTTTATGGAACCACTAACATTCAGGATTGCTTCAAAAGCGTCTTTGTCAAGTGGCACTACTGGAAAATATCGTCGTTCGTTTCGAGTCTGAGAAGAACTTCATCAATGTGGCTGATCTTGATTCTGTGTTTCTTTATTAGCCATAGGCATTCGAAAAGTATGACGACGGGTATGAAGATTTGCGTCTGGCGTCCTTCCGCTTTTTCAAAACATTCCCTCGCTCTTCTTGAGAGGCGCTTGTCGTCGGTTAGGTACCAAATGAGGGCCTGAGTGTCCGTAACATAAAGCTCACTGCCTGAACCTTGCCCTCCGACCATGCTCCCGCGCCCGTCTAATCTCCTCTTCAGATATCCTATACCCCCTCAGAACGCCGCTTGGCCGACCCAACATTCCTTCCAAAATCCTGCTGGCATAGCCCAGAACTTCAAGACGTTCGTTAAGCGGGGCCTTCATCAGGTTATCGAGCTTGAGAGAGCTAATCAAGGCATATGACCTCTGTGGCCTTTCTCTTAACATCTGTGACCTAGAGAGCAACTCGGCTAACCTCATGGCCTTGTTCGTATCACCAGAGACCTTGAGATACTCTATCCACTTCTTGAACTCATTGCGATCAACGCCTGTGAGCTGATTTGCAACATCTTCGGCGAGTTTAATCTTCACATCGGTGTCCATCAGTAAACTCCTCGGGGGGCGGTCTGACCTCTTCCCTTTCCAGTTTCTTCGACGTATTGTCGCAGCAAATTTTCACGTACTAGTTCTCTTCTCTCCATGATATCACCTAAGTACTTCTCCAAATCAGCACCTTCCATCCGTTCGAAGTCTCCAAAAGGGGCCATCCATAATTCCATAACGATTGGTCTGAAAGATGCGGAACCAAACCCCCTTGGCTTGGCTCCTCCAATCTTTATGGAATAATTCTGTCTTACTCCTAAAGAATATAAGAGCAATGATAGCTCTTCTGGTGCAAGGTTCTGGAAATCAACATGTAGCCTCAATTTGCTTCCACGTTTTAAGGCCTCTATCAGCCGCGTGTTTCTTTCTGGTCTCTTGTCAGGGGTGGCACTCGCTATCTTGTCCTGATAGAACTTACGTCTGCTTGAAAACCTGCGGGGTGAAAAGAGCTCTGAGATCTTTACTATCTCAGGTCCGTTTAGCTGAGCAGGTAAAGCATCGCTGAAGCTTACCCTTCCAGCATAGCTTCCATCTCGGGCGGTTCTCCCAAACATGCTGCAGGCTGGGCACAGTCTTTCAATACTATCACAGCCTTTGTGGCTCTGGGGTACATATTCGCCTTCTTCGCGTCTTGACTGAGATACGCATGAGTTGGATATGGTTTCCAAGACGCTCCTCACAGTACCCTTGATGCTGGTGCCTTGGATCGTGATCTGACCACCGGACCTTGCGAAAGAATAGTATACTATATTACTGACAAAATCGTAGCTGCCAGAGCCCACGAAAAGATAGTCTGAAGTAACTTCGAGCTCTAGTCTAAGCCTCCCCGTCAGAGAACCATGCGCTATAGTATGATGAGGCACATACCTTGTCCGCTTCGGAGGCTCAGGAGCTATGCCCACATAAGCGAAGGGCTTAGGCTCAATACTAGACAAGTCCTTTCAACCTCGTCAAAACTGTGATCCCTTTATGCATGTAGTGCAACACTTCAAGTCTCTCTGCGTCGTCAGGGTAGCTGTCAAACGAGGGAGAAACATGTCTTGCCTTCTTCGGGTTGATGAGCAAGACATCATCTCCCCTCTTAACCTCCAACTCCAGAGCGGCTTTCACCAGTTCTTCGGGAACCCCCATTTCATGTTCAGACAGGATGCTTACAAGATATTCATCATCAGCCTTCTTTTTCCACCGAATCTCCCCTGCTTCTGAGAACGCTCTCCCCTCATCCCTGAGATCAGAAGGGATGCCTTTTCCAACATTGTAACGAACTGTGTTGTGTACTATGTAAAAGATATCGGGTCCAAAGACATAATTTCCCAGTAACTGTTTCACTCTATCCTCTCTCATGATCCCTGAAAAAATGTGGCCCCTCATGTGAAGACCTCTCTCAGGTGCGCGATAGCACTTTGGGAGAAATCGGGCCAAGCTTCCTTGGAATAAGCTCGTCTTACCTGGAGTCCATCGATCATTTCTTCTTTGGGAGTGATACTAAGTACGAAGCCGTCACTTACCCTGATGCCATATCTTTCGAACTCTTCTTTTGGTAGGAACTTTCCAATTCCCCAGATCTCCGTCTGGGGATAGCGCCTTGCTGAAAGAACTTCAAAGTCGGTAACCTCTGCATTCATTTCTCCAAAACCTCTGCTCTTTCCAAATCCGACCTTAAGAAAGCCCTCATTCATATTTCTGAGTGCTAGGGAGATAAGTCCTAGTTGCCAAGCCTCAAAGTTTTCAACCAGAAGTCTAGCTCCAAATGTTCCACCAATAATGACTTCGATGTCGTAGGGGCCTACAGATACAGCTTGAGTTAGCCGTGAGATAGCTACTCCATGACGCACCTCCGTTCTAATCTCACCCTCAGGATAAGCATCAAGCATGGTAAGCCTCCCTTTCAGCTTGGTATTACCAAACAATTTACATGCGTTACATGACTCCCTATAGAGTTCCGGTGGCTCCAATATCTTTTGTAGGCGTTCCTCCTCCTCTTCCAATCTTTTACCACAGGAGTCGTCAGCGGAAAGATTACATGCACCATTCTTTCCCTCACCTTTCGCAGCAGTCAAGACTCTCTCAGCAAAGCTTCTGAAGACACCCTTTAGCGAAGAACCGGGAACAAAAATCACCTCGCCCTTTCCGGCCAAGAAAGTCCTTACAAACCTTAGGTCGGGCAAGGCCGGATTGGGAGACTCGCCACCGGCACCCACTCTAACGGGGGAGCGAGGAGATAGCTTGAAATCTAGTTTGAACAAGTTGTATCTAGCTTTGTGCAACACCAACTCCTCCTCTTATTCCGACCTTAAAGCTCTCTATGAAGCCCTGCTGCGACACAGTTTCACGATATCCAGATAGCAAGTAGTCAACTAGTTTGTCTCTATTTACCCTCTGAATCTGTAGATTCTCAAGCCTAGACCATCCGAGACCCCTTGAAGTCTTCCCGCCAATCGCCATCTCTCCTCGTTCCCAAGATTTGAGCAGCAGGAAGAAAAGCCCTATCTCCCAATCGTCTACATTTTCCATAACTATCTCTAGACCGTAACGGGCACCGGCCGGAACAACTTCATAGTCGAAAGTGGCTCCAGTCCTTACTGTTCCTGAGTCACGGTCTATGCTGATACCGTCTCTGATCTCCGAAATCTTAATGAGTTCGCCCGAGTTCTTCAGAACCGCATCTTTGAAGTGAACCCTCGAAGCCATTTCCGTGGAGCCAAAAATTGAGCAGACCGTGCACAAGTTTCCTCTTATTCGATTTGTAAGCTCCTCGTCATATCGTTCAGCTTTTTCACTCTCTTCTTCCATCTCCTCCTTAGATTCTATAGGTATGCATCTCTCTCTGTCCTCGAACAAGTTGCAGGCCCACAATCGTTTCCCATTATAGGTAATCCCTTGGACATCTAGCCCTCTTAGCACACTCTCAAATTCTGACCTTACCATGCCCTTCAACGAGGACCCAGGGATGTATGGTCTACCCTCCAAGTCCTTTACTACTGGTGCGTCTGTCCCTGCGGGTTCCAAAGATTCTCCCTTCCCCACATGGGAAGGACTGCTCATAACAATATCTGCAGTGATAAAGTAGCGACTTTTGAATATGGAGAAATCGCTCATACTCCTTCCCCTTTTGATGTCTCGCTTTTTTTGTACACAAAGTACCGGTGAGCGTAGCCCAAGTACAGTCTTATGAGTTCGAGATGAACCTTCTTGATGTCATCGCCTGTGTCCTTAGATATCTGCTTTGCCAAATCTGATAACCATGAGAATTCTTCAGATAACAGTTTTTCTCCAAAGTTATTGGACATCCACTCCCTTCTTCTTGCCATCTGGTATCTTATGAACACCTCAAGCGCTTTAGCCGAATCGGTGGAAGAAGACATTTCGAGCAGATTCTTTAGTTGTGTTGGAGCCATCTTCTCATAGATTTTAGTGCTATCTATCAGTTTCTGCGCTCGGTCGATAACGTCATCAGTTCTTTCCTCTATGATCTGCTGTGCTTTCGGCGAAATCATATCTGGTTCACCTCTAAATGAAGGGGGTGGCAAACCGTAACTTCACCATAGCCTTCCATCGTCCTTTCGCCCACACCCTCACGCTCCAGAGCGCCCAGCGACTCATAAAACTTTTCATCCGCATCCTTGCGGCTTACCTTGAATACGTAAGTGCCTCCCATTCCCGCGCCTACGGTCGTGGTCTTGGGAAGGCCCCAAGCCGTGGACCAACCTCCGACAAAACAGGATTGAGCGATGAACAAAACAGGAGTTAATACTCGATTCTTGGCCTCCCAATCCAACCGAAGCGCCAGAGTTGGAATATTATAACAGTCCTTGAGAATTGCTGGTGAAAGAAGGTCGATGGTAAAGTAAACTTGGTCAGATGTGGTGCTATTTCCTCCTTGCGCTATCGAAGCAACCTCTGTCTGAACATCTTGCAACCTTGTGTTAAACATTTCTACTCTCTCTTTCACATCTGCCAATTCGTCTCTCGGTTCAACGATCTTGGCCGATACACGCCCATATCCTCTTGAAACTAAGGCCCCAATTCCCAGAGTATTCAGAGCTTCTACGATCATGTCAATCTTGGACCCTGCAGACCATATCCTGCCTACGAACTCAATTTTCTTGGGATCGATGGCGGTGACGCTGTACAACATCTCTGGCTCGGCGGTACCCCGCCTCCTGTTTATTGCCACTTTGGTCTGAGAGAGCCTACGGGGCCTCACCTTTTGGTAACCCCTGTCAACGACATAGAAACCCGACACCCTTTCCATCCTTCCTCCACACTCGCGCGCTAGGCCGTTTAGAAAGCGACAGCGGAAGTCCAACGGAACAGGGAAGGCACTTCCAGAGCTCTTCAACTCCAGATATGATAACGTGGCGAGGAGGGTGTCACACATACCGTGGCCTTTCTCAGATCTAAAGCCGCCTTCACTCTTGCACTCTAAAGCCGATGCAGGGAGAGGATAGGGTATTATAGAAGCAGATCGTGTGGGATAGAAGAAGCCGAATCGGACGCCCTCTACGAAGCTCAAGATGTCTTCAGCTCTTCCGTTCTTTATAAAATACTCAGCGACGGCCCCTCTGATCAGAGACCCAGGAATGACCGTCTGAGTAGGGAGAAATGAGAATTTTGGCTTTGGTTCTCCTAGATGCAATGGTGTCTTGGGCGTCAACGAGACGTAAGTAGGGCTACTCATTTTTCATCAACTCCTTGACCTTATCTTCAACATCTCTAAGGGAGACTTCGCTTCCGTCAAAAGTTATCTCGACATGCTCCAGCTCTATCCATCCGAGCCCCCTCGACATTGAGCTACCCAATGCTAGGCTATGCTTGGAGGCCACGTATAGGAGACTACTGGCTAGGATGGCATCCTCTTTTGTCTGAAAGATTCCATATATCCGAAGACGAGCCTTCGGCGCATATGCGATCTCGCTAAACATCAAGGGATCTTCGCGTGCCGTCTTTCTTCTTCTTCCGATACCAACTCCTGCTCTTTGTGATACACCACCATCAAGAATCGCGTCTTCAAAGATTAGAGGCGACTTTGTTCTCGGGGAGCCGAAAAGGCGACAAACCAAGCAGGTATCGCAGAGATCTTCAGGTCTAGGCGGAATGCAGACTTGTTTGCCCAAGGCTCTCAACACGATCTCGGCTTGACGACGTAACATACCTTTGATGGAGGTGGCGGGTATAGCAGGCTTATCCTCCACAGGATGGAGGTAAAGAGCTCTATCCACCTCTAGTGCGAGTCTGTTGCCTGTAGTATGGAAGGCGCTCTTGAACTGAAACTCCAACTCAAGATTAAGAAGACCCATCAAGTTCACCTCCTGAGAACTTTATGACTTCAAGAACATCCATAAGAGGTGTCGATACCTGTCCCTTAGAATCTAAACCAAAAAGCCTCTCATGCATCCTTAGATTGAAAATGTTCGACATATCATTCAGAAGATCCAAGAGTCGTTGCTTCTTGTCAAGTGGCATCCTACCAATCTGGTAGAGCAAGTAGTTAGCAGCGAAAAGAGGGCCTTTCTGTAAAGCCTGCTCCCATGCATGGGCTTGAGAGGTCGAAAGTAGCTTCTTCAGACCCGCAGAGATTTTCCAAATGGTATCAGCTTGACTTAGGGGGTACGGACGCATTGTGATGATAGCGCTTCCTCGTTTACTTCTGTAATACTCTCCGATCAATTCTTCCGCATTGTCCGTAGCTATAGGAGAAGTTAGGTACAGGTAGGAAAGACTGCTCACCGGCTCTTTAGCCTCTTTTGCCACTCTCTTGGCTGACCGCAGTAGGCTCTCGGCCAATTTCTCCATATAATAGACTGGGTATGTAGACTTTGCTATGACGAAGCCGAGAGAACACGTTATGCATGAGTCGAGTTCCTCTCCAAGCTCCGCAACACCTACCTCAAATGACTTAAGGAACTCTATGGAGAATCTCCAGGCCAATGGTCCTGCGGTAATCACTGTGATATCGTCTCCCCCGATATTAATGATCTCGAACGGAGGAGAACCCGATTGACCTGCTAGTCTTTCGCGTCCTACAGCTTGAAACAGTCCCTCAAATAGAGCGTTCCCTGTTGCCTCTGCCAGAGTTTCTGAGATATGTCTGTAAGCAGCAGGAGTTCGAGCTTTGTACAGCAAACTTCCTATGTCATTGCCGTCAGCGTAGATGAAGGCAACATAGCCGTCGTATTGCTTTGAAAGATCGTCTAAATCGAAGTATGGTGGTGGTTTAAACATGCAGGTCAGTTTCTGTTCATCTTTTAACCAGCTTTCGAACCTTCTGAGGAATTCATACCTCGCGTTCCTACCTCTCTTTCTCTTAATCTCGCAAGGCGAACACAGATACTCTTTTCTATTATCATCATAACTTGTAGCCCCCCTGGTTCCACAAGATTGACAACGCCTAGTTATCGGCAAGGTCTCAAAGAAGGGGACATAGTTCTTCATTCCCTTCTCCATCCTCAACTCAGACGCTAAAGATGATACTAGTTCTCCAAAGCCTTTCCTCTGAGGCCACTCTTCTTTCTTATCGCCAAAATGACTTGAAAGCAACCAGTTGCCAACTCCCTTGCCTTCGATAGCCATTAACCCCCCTTCTCCCCTGATAGTATATGGCTTCAGGCCTCTTCCAAACTCTAAGAAACCTAGAGGCGGGCTTTTGACAACCGTTATCGTGACATTAGTTGTCTTCTCTAAGTACATCCGTCTTATGTCGTCTGATAGATCATCGACTAGCGAAGTTGGTACAACAGCTAGAAAGCTGCCGCCACCATTATAGATCAGATTCTCAGAGCCTAGACCCCTTTGCTTAAATAGTGCTTCGAGTTCCCCGTTGTTAAGTTCGTTGAGGATTTCGCTTCCACCTCTTATCTCCGGGAGCCTTGTAGTCTCAAAGACGTACGCCTTGATTCTGTCAACATCTCCCAAAAGAAGAACGATGCCTTTTGTACTGCCGAACAAACTTTCCTCCACGCCAAGTGTCGAAGATGAGACCTTCAGTAGTTCTTCGGGGGTCTCCGCTTTTGAAAGTTCAGGTCTATCGGCTGCTGAGGCATACGAGTCTGAGAGGCATACAACTTTCTCTAAATGGGTTTGGGGCCCATATTCCAGGTGATGACGTTTTACAGCCGAAACTATGAGTGATTTGTGAGGCTCCTCAACACCCTCTTCCTCCAGCAAGGCATTTGTCCACTCTATGCTTCTTGTCACGTGGTCCCTATAAGCGGAAGGATGATGCTTTCCCCAATCATGGAGAAGGGAAGAAATCCTTACAATGCTTCTAAGCTCGTCCACGGAAATATCTTCAGCTGATATATCCCTAGGCGCAAGACCTCTCCTTAACAATTCGGCAACCATTGCACTTGCGATCCCTGCGGTAAGGTAAACATGGTCATAGAGGGAAACATCAGGAACCCGCGTGTCTGCCAGGACATACTTTTCAGTCCTTAGTTTCCCCAAGACTTCACAGACACGGCTGTCAATACGATCCAAGTTCATCATTGGCTGACCACGGCCTCCAATAGATGTAATAAGCACTCTCCATCAGCTGTCAAGTAAGCGTAATTACGTGACACTCTTATATATCCTAAGTTCCCCAGTCGTGATATAAGGTCCGAATTGACCGGTGTAAGCGTAACTTTGCGTGACTTGAGCATCTGTCGCATGCTGAGTAAAGTTCGCATAGGATACGGCACAACTGGAATCTTAATAACGTTAAAGGTAGCCGGCTCAGGATAAAGGACAGGTTCCAATCGCTCCTTCTTCTGTCTATAATAGGCAAGCTTATCCTCAGCATCAGCAAGCTCTTTTGCCTCATGTCTTATCAACTCCAAAGGCGGGTTGAAGGATTGCACTTCAGGCATGACGACGTGATAGACTTCATTAACATCGTAGAACTGAGCCAACAAGGAAAGGATTATGCAAACTTCCTTCCTTCCACCAGCCACGCATAAATGTACGGTATCGACCCTGTATTTCTCCCTCTGATCCCTCAGAATTTTCGCAGCAATACTGGTAAAATGCATACTCCTCTCCTCCGAATCCACATCATCAAAGGGCAGCTCTACTACGTGAACATGAGTGTTGGGATAGCGGTCCGCCACAGCCGCCTTCAATAGCTCTAACCCCTCCACCACCATGGGCTCCTTTGTGGAGATGATCGTCAGGTCTGTGACATGCTGATCCAAGACCGACTCAACGTATTGGAGGAACTCCGTGATGACGGGAGGGCTGGTGCCAAGAGGAGCCACGATTGACACCTTACGCAAGACGCTCGCCTCCTGACAGCGAGGAGCACCAGTAACAAGAAGTCCGTGGCGGCTCAGGTCTTTTAAAGACTCTCAACGCAACATCCCTAACCCTTAGGGCCCACAGTCTTTTCTCCTTATCGACAGAAAGCACTCTCCTCTGCTGAATCTTTGTATAGTAGACTTGAGCATAGTCGACCTTGCTTTCAGTGTGATGCTCGATAAGAAGAGCATACCACACCAGCTGCAGCACGTGATCGGGCGATATACCTTGCTCCGGAGCTCTTCCAGTTTTGATTTCTAGCGGTATCTCATTCTCCACAACATCGACCTTACCTCCAGAAACACCCAAGGCCCGTGCCGAAAACATTACTTCAAACTGTCTAAACGGGACGAATGCTCTCGCCAGCTCTACTCCTCCGAGGCCACTTCGACTGGCAAAGAGCCTTAACCGTCTCACCCAATGAAGATAAGCCTCCTTTGACTGCACAACTAGATAGCCCCATTCCGATTCATAGTCTGTGGCAAGTAACTCGAACTGACCTCGAAACTTCCTTGAGAAATGGTCTTTCATCGATACCAATTCGTTCAGTATCATTCGGAGCATTTCCTCGTCTGACTCAAATAGAGAGAATCCTCTGGCAAACTCATACTCTTTTGACATGAGCCACCCGAAGACATCATGGTGAAGAAGCCCTCTAATACAGGAACTCGTCTTCGGGAGACTTCTCCCTTGCACGTAAACCAGATATGCGCATCGGGGGCAACGTAGAAAGGTCGAGTAGGCGCTGACGGGAGCTGCGCCCATGTAACTTGATATAGGCTCAGTGTTATACCCTCGGACGTAATCAGGAACTTGGCTGATTGAACCTATGCAATTGTATTCTGTACTTGCAGCGTAAGACAACGTTTCCATCGACAGCATTAATAGCAAAGGCGTATTCATACATCGCTGGAGCGATAGTTCAAAAGGTTGAAGCCCTGCTCCATGTCCTAGTCAGAGGCTGAAACTTGTGAATCGAATCGTCGGAAAGGATCGACCCCCACTCTACTCAGAGGCCCTTAAAGCGGAGAAGAGGCTAAGGATCGTCAAAGCCCTTGCGGAGTTGGGAGGAGAGGCAAGTTACTCACAGATAGAACAGCTTTCAAAAGTTAAGGGTAATACGCTTGTCCATAACCTGAATGCCCTTGAACTAACGTATGGTGTTATCGAGAAGCCGGTAAAAGGAACCTACAGACTACGCTACAAAACGCCCCTCAGCTATATATTCGCTCCAAAGGCCAGCTATCCAATCGTCTACCTCGGGCTCCTCGGCAAGCGAAATAAGAGAACGATCCCAGAAACAAAGGTAGCTTTGGAACTACTAGAGAAAGAGGGCATAGTTCCTAAATTAGTATATGTAACAACTTCTGTGGAAGCATTAGAAGAGTGGAAGGATCTCAAGCTTCCCTACCAGTGGATCACGGCCTACGAAGAGCAGATAGCCGATATCGACGAGGTCAGGAAGAGGGTAACTCCACAGCTGGAGATACTGCTCAAGGATTACGTGGTGATCCTTGACTGCACATCAGCAACAAAGCCAGCCACCATAGCATACTATGAATCGGCACAAGAATTTTACACACCACTCATATACGTCTACGAGCCGATCAAACAGCTGAAATGGCTGATTTCAAAAGAAACGATGTTACGGCGACTTCAATTCAGCAGACAAGAATAGCATCGAACAATGCGATGCATGATAGTAAACTGGAGTTAGAATCTCAATCCCCTCTCTTCCAGTCTCTCGTTGGGTGGAATCTTGTTTCTCCGAAACCCCCTGTCCTGTTCCCTCCCACGTTCGAGTACTCAGCGAACTTACCCAACATAGTCGTCGCCCGGTTCCATTCATCCCCAACATCCATCTCATAAGTCACCCAACCGAGGAACCCAGTCACCTTCTTCCCCCTCATCTGGGCCAAGACCGTCCTAAGCTCGTACTCAGCAACCCCAAGATGCTTCCCAAGCCACTCCTTGTAGACGCTATGCTCCTCCTTCCCGAAGCGCTTGGAAGTCGAGAAACAACTCCACAACCGCAAAAGATTCGAGAAGAGCCTAACGGGCTCAGGAAAGAGACAGTGATAAGGGGTGCCAATGCTCGATAGGTACGTGGGCGTCTCGAAGACGAGGCGGAACGCCTTTAGTGGATGGGCCTCAGCCTCCAGTTCCTTATAATCCTTCGAGTTCACCGTAATGTTCGCGATCCTGAAAGATGTGTCGAAGATCATTGCCGAATTTACTTTCGTGAAGTAGTCGAACAGGCTACGGGCATAAGCGTCATCTAGGAAACGGAAACCTGCACGACAGGGATACGCTGAGTCGAGGACGTACCCCTCAGGCGCCCGCCCCTTCGACCGGAACACGAGGCGAGTCACAGAATAAGGCTTGGGCTTCTCGGGCTCATGGAGTGCCTGCGATAACCCGGGGTCAACCCGATGAAGCATGTGGAGAAGGAGCCCCCTCGAAACGTAACCCGTGAAGCGGGGAAGAGCAACATCCTTCTCCCCATACATCTCAACCATCATCTCGACGGGAATACCAGACACCACCCTAGGACAGACAGACAATACTGAGAGACCCACCAAGAGGTAAAGTGCCTTTTGATCCCCTCGTCCTGTGCATAGGCCACGAGACAGTTGCTAACAGGAAACCGCCCAGAAAGAGTTAACATCATCGCAAAGAGGGTCAGGGGAGAGAGGCCACGGGAGTCTGAGCGCGCTACTCGCCTTCCTCGTGGACGCAACCGCCCCTTGCTTCTAGAATCGGCAAGTCCACAGACCCCCGCCCCTTTCTCTGTCGTCTACTCCGGGGGCTCCCCGATCCCCCTGATTTTTAAGCGAATGTGCGCTAAATTGGATCTGACCCCTTCCCTCTTCTCTTCTCCCCCCTTCCCCCTCCCCATAGCCTACAGTATGGAGATCTGGACATGGCAAGGAAGGGCTCGCGTGGTCTCCCCTGTGCCTCGGTGAGCTCCCTGCAGATTCTAAAGCGGAATCATGGGAGATCAACCGACCTCAACCGCCCATACCTGGAACCAGCATCAGCATCCGTGCCCCTTGTTTGGTCTAGACCAAACTTCTGGCATATGATGATATGCGTGTCTCGGCTCTGTGTGAGTAAGAGAGGTTAATGACCGATGGCCCCTCTCTATTTTCTATAGGGGGAAGAAGGGTCTCTATCTCTGCTCTTGACGGTCACATATGGGCCTCTGAATAGACTCATGATTACAGGGTGGGAGAGAGCGGAGAGTTCAGAAGAGAAATGGAGAGTGAGTAGACAGTAGACGACGTAGAAAAGCCCTGTGGAGACTAGACGACACAGAAAGCAATTGGGGGTCTTAGTCGTTGCCTAGCCTTTGTGAAGAATGGCTCATCGCCTATTCCTTTGGCCGAGGCCTTTCCCTAGCTTTGGTTTGGTCTGCTTTTCAGGCATCAGCCCGGATTCCTTCAGCCACCAGGAGATCGCTCGGTTAACCATCGTGAAGATTACTCGTACGGGACACAGGTGCGGGCTCCTCCTATCTCACACTTAGTAATTCTCCCAGAACGTGATTAAAAATAGAAAGATGAGGTTAGGGCTATGCTTTCGTGAGGTAAAGGCTTTCTTTTCTCGAAACCACTTTAACCTTCAGGTCTCTCTTCTTGACCCTTATCCTCAGCGCTGCCATCAGAGCCTTCGCGGACTTGTCTGGGAATTCGACCCTGACCGTCTTCATGTCGCTCTTGACGAAATCGTCGAGAAGTTCGTCGTACTCCGAGGTTCTAACTGCTCTCTCCTGCACTGGCAGTTCTTCAGATATGAGCTTATAGGGTTTCTCCACCTTTCTCCTCCTTCCAGACATAAACAATCCTCACTTTGGATGGGACTGTTAATGATATTTAAACAATATGCTGAGATTAGTCCTGAAGAGAAAAGATAAAGACTTTAAAACTGTATCCTAGCGCGCGGTGATCTCTTTCTGGGTTAAGCCTTGAAAGTGTAGGTCCACGATCTCGGACCTTTTCTAATGAGTTTTTTCGCAACCTAGTCTCAGCCTCCTGTGCTTCTATTGGTCCGGCGCCTTCGGGTGCGGATGCCGTACCTCGATGCGAGCTGTGCAAGGATCTCCTCCTCTGACCTGCCCTCTTTCAATAGGCGTAGTGCTTCTTTCTCAACCGTCCGCCTCAACCTCTCTGTAACAGGTCTCGCCATCCTAGCCGCACGCTCTACGGTCTCAGCTTCAACCAGATATTCAGGCGGCACATGTTTTCTGATTTCCTCTTCCAATATCCTGTAGAGGGTTCTAGGCCTCAGGCCTTCAACTTGCCAACGTCTGTCTCCATATTTCGGTATGTAGTCTTTTGCTCTCGGGTCCTTCTTGTTAACCGGGATAGACGGCGGTCTCAACCTCTTAATCTGTTCCATCGTCAAGGCAATTCTATGCACCTTTATGCCCATTTCCTCCTGAGCAATCCTGTCAATCAAAAGTCCACTCGGACCGAAATCACCGATGTACAATATCATCTTTACGCCTTGCTTCTCGGATCTTCGAAGGGCTGCTTGATACATGCTGAGCGATGCAAAACCTCGCAGAACTTGAATCGACAGACGATACTTCGAAGCCAAGTCTCCAACGAAGTTACGGATAGAGAACGACTCGACCCAGAGCTCAACTTCATGGTAGGCCCAGGGGGCGGGAGTGAAATGCCTCGTGGGATCAGTGAACTTAGTGGCCAATGTTGGATTAAGCCTCCTCATATCTACTAGAAGAGCGTCGTAGAATTTATAGAATTTTAGTGAACTGGGGTACCCAAATCTGCTGATGAGAATATAGTATAGTTGCCTGACTGTGAGCCGCCGGTAGTATCTTGCAGTATCGAGTATTCTCCACTGTAAGAGGACTGGGTCCCAGCGTCTAGTCCACTTTCTTTTAGCTCGCTTTGTTTTTCTCCGCTTCAATGCGAGCTACCTTCTTTCATCGCGGCTTGTGCAAAGAAGTTTGACAAAGCCTTCAACAGTGCCTTCCTTAGTTCTGTATACTTCCTCATTGATCATAGAGATTAAGCTGTTCGCAACCCTCTTGTAAGGCTCGACTATCTGGCTAACGCAATAATCTAAGAACTCGTGTCGTAGCGTCTCAACAGCCTTCTCTTCCTCAATGTCATACACGTAAATGGTTTGATTTCTAACTTCGCCTGAAAGCGTCCCGTCAGTGCGAGGCTTCCAAACAATTTCAAGCTTCAAGCCCAGCCCCGAGATTCTCTTAAGCCGCTCAAGTTCATTCGCTAGCTTTGAATTGAGAGTTTTTATCAAGCGAAATCGGTTAGATTTGTGGTGATTTTTGGATTTAAAGCTATGGTTGCGGTTTATACTCCAAAAGGAGACGAAAGTATCCAAATGGATACTTTCGGAGTACAACAGGCTACTATCGACGGCGAACGTCCGATAGACGGATCTGGCAAAATAGACTTGGTTATCGATGACTGGTTCGGAGAAATTTTTGCATGTCCTCCCAGTTAGGTATCCGGTAAGAGAAGAATTTTCTGACAGTGGATCTCTAGGGTATGCCGGTGTTCAATGGTTCTTTCTCACCACTATCCTCCCTGAGGGCAGCGCGCTTACGAACTCCCAGCCTCCTGTAAGGTGGGCTTCAAGCTCGCGTTCCCCAACTATTTTCTGCGGGTCCTTCTCGCCTTCCCGCATCTTCCTGATCTCGTTCTCGAAAAGATCGATCTCCTCATCCCGCGTCAGCCCTCGCCCCAACTCCCTCTCCTTAGCGACCTTAACGTCAAGAAGTTCAAGCCCCAGAAGGCTCTTGGCTATGCTCTTAAGAGCCTCGACCTTCGCCTCCTTGACTATGCTGCTCTGCTCCAGCGGCTGCGCCACCGTACTCAGGAACGCCTCGCACGCCTTGTAGGCCGCCCTCATGTCCTCGATCATCTCGGGCGGCAGACGACCCTTGTTGGTTGAGTACCGCGCCTCTATGTCCCCTTTGTGGCCTGCTATGAACTGCAGGTAGGGGTGGCTTACCTTACCCTTGGACTCGGCTATGATGAGTTGGGTTTCCGCATAGCATCGAAGCACGTAGGGACGCTTGTAGACGCCAGCTTTCCTCATCTCCTGTCGGATGAGGTCTCCGATCTTGACAGTTCTGATGAACTTGTTAACCATCCCTCTCTGCGTCTCATGACCGATGACAGGGCTCTCGGCCGTGAGCCCCTCCCCCTCCCTCACCCGGGCCTCAAGATACTCCGCCAAGTAGGTGCATCCCTCTTGGCCCAGGAACGTGAAGTACCTGTGCTTCGCCTTGCTGAGACCCGCCCTTACGACCACCAAGGTGGGAGTCTTCTCGAACACGACCTTGCCGTCCTCGATGCGAAGCTCTGGGAGGTCCCCCAGGCACAGACCATCCGATCCACGGTGGTTACCCAACACCTCAGGCCGCAGGTCGGCCAAGGCTATGAGAGCCTCCGCGACCCTGACCCTAGGAGGGCTCCCGCGAAAGATCCGTGCTAACTCCTCCTGGCTTGGTATCTGCTCATCCTCGATCGTGGGCGTCCTGCCCGCGTTCGATATGGTAATCTTCCGCGTCAACTTGACGTCGTGGTACCTCAGCCAAGACTTCAGGGCCTTCAATATGCCCTCGATGTAGCCCGGGGACATCTCGTCCTTCTCCAGGGCCGAGACCATATCGTCTACGCTGTTCGTGAAAGCCTTTAGGTCGCTTCTAGCCTTCTCCACGAACGTCTTAGGATCTGAGCCTAAGAGTTCGCAGGCTCTGCCAAGCCTCCGGAGCGCCACCTCCGCAGTTATCGGGCTCCCCCTAGCCGTGCTGCGGAACCACCTCTCAACATCGGGATCGGCAAGGAGAACCTTCCACTTCGCCCGCCCGCTCACGCTCATAAAGGTCAGAATCTACTGGAACGTGCCGCTAGATAAGGGTATCTACCCCAAAATTGAGGTGGGGCTGCTGGGATTTGAACCCAGGATCTCGAGCGCCCGAGGCTCGAAGCCTAGACCAAACTAGCAGACAGCCCCACGCATAGAAGGCACTCAACAGCATCTCCCGACGTAGAAGAAAAAGGTTTGGTGGCCCTTCGACTCGCTCAGAGGACTGAGCCCATGTAGACGCCCGGCTGTTCGGGCTTCCTCGACCTAGCTATCCTCTTCGGCGGCCCCACCGGATGATTCTCCTTGTACCACTTCATCCTCTCATAATCGAGTTCCACGCCGAACCCTGGTTTCTTGGAGACCTCGATCCAACCATCCTTCTGGAAGGGCCTCCCCTTATAGAACTGGAACATTGGTACAGGATAACCTGGATAGAACTCCTCGGCGATCAACCCATTCGGCACGGCGGCGACGAGCTGAGCGTTGACCGGATGTTCCGGCTTATGGTGGGGGGCCATGGGGACGCCGTAGGCCTCCGCCAGAGTGGCTATTTTCTTCCATGCGGTTGGGCCTCCGCACATCGTAGGGTCTGCTTGGATGATGTCGCAGGCCTTCTTCTCCAACATCCTCCTCCAGTATTCGAGGCCATGCCAACCCTCGCCTGTTGCTATCGGAATCTCCGTTGAGGCTGCGAGCCTCGCGTATCCCTCGATGTCCATCTTCCAAATCGGCTCTTCGAGCCAAGCTATATCGTACCTCTCCAACCTCCTCGCCATCCTTATCGCGACATTGACGGTCCACCCGTTATTGACATCGAGCATGAGGTCGATCTTCGGGCCTATAGCCTCCCTCACAGCCCTGACCCTATCCAAGTCCTCATCAGGATTCTCGAGGCCTATCTTCACCTTCACCCCCCTGTAGCCCTGCTCCACGTACCACAGTTGCTCTTTGACGAGTTGTTCTCGGGTTAGATTCAGGCCGCCCCCGCTCCCGTACACTGGAACCCTGTCCCTAAAGCCTCCTAGGAGCCTGTACACGGGTTGCTTCGTCACCTTGCCCACGATGTCCCAGAGGGCAACATCGATCGCTCCTACATCGTTCATGAGCCTCTCTTGAGTCTCCCAATGCATCTTGTTCCAGAGCCTCTCGATGTTCATAGGATCCTCCCCTATGATGGCCTCGCTGAGGCGTGACGGGAGCGAGCCCTCGTATATTGGGCTGAGCCCTGATACGCCCTCGTCTGTCAAGATCTCGAAGGCTTGGAACGCCATTATGTCGGCGCCGTAGTTTATTGCGTCCCGCCAAGGCAACTCGTTATTCCATACTGCTGGGCCGTCCCGTAAGCCGTGAATCTTTTCCGTGTACCTTATCTCAGTTATTTTCAAAAATTCATCCACCAGCGTGTAACGCGCGTTTCATTCAAGCTTTTTCTGACTTTTTAAACCTTTGGGGGCGGTTCATACGCCTTTCAACATTCTACCGTGTGCTATTCTCGTCTTCCTCAGCATCCCATCTATGCATCCTCCCGAATCGAAGACCGGAATCAACCAGACATACAATCCCCTGTCTGTAGGAAACGGGAGTAGGAACATGAAGGAGTTCATCAGGAAAGAGAACGCGCCCATTATTCCTCCTACTGCCACGTAGTTAGGACCCTCTGACGATTATGTACCCCGCCACGACAGCACCAGCAAAGATGGAAATCATACATCTCTTCCAGCCTTGCTAAAGTACGAAGTCTTCATTAGTACCATGGGAAAACACTCTCGCAAGTTTTTTATTGTATCAGGAAATAACTATCTTCCGAGGCGAATTCTAGTGAAAGTAACCGACATGAAATTAACTGAACCGGTCTATGGAAAGCTGGCTAGGTTCTGGAGCAACGCCATAAGCGATGGCCCCCGGGGCAGCCTCCTCACCTTCCGAGCACTGCAGGTGTTCACAGACGAAGGGATAACCGGAGTTGGCCCCTGGCGGGGTGGACCGGTTGCCAATCTGGAAAGTCTTAGACCCTTCGTCGTCGGCGAGGACCCGATGGACGTCGAGAGGATATGGCACAAGATGTATTGGTCACATTTCTCTGATGGCCGTAGCGGCGTCATAGTGAGAGCCATGGGGGCTATAGATGTGGCCCTTTGGGATGCCATCGGGAAGGCCTTGAAGAAGCCCGTCTACAAGTTGTTGGGCGGATTCAAGAGTAGGGTTCCATGCTATGCCAGCGGCGGCGGGATCGGGTTCTATGGCAAGGATGAGCCGAAGGAGATGCAGGGCTACGTGGAACAGGGCTTCAAGGCTGTAAAGATGAAGATCGGGATGCAGAACTTCCAAGACGACCTCGCCCGGGTTAAGGCCGTTAGGGATGCTGTGGGCTGGGATGTTGACATCCTCCTCGACGTCAACAACGGCTGGAGCGTCAACACCGCCATTAGGTGCGCGAAGAATCTGGAGAAGTATGAGCCGGGGTGGCTAGAGGAGCCGGTGTTGACGGACGATATCCCTGGGATGGCTAGGTTGGCCGCGGCGACGGAGATACCGATAGCGACGGGCGAGAACGAGGATAATCTCTTGGTCTTCAAGGCGTATATGGAGAACGAGTGCTGCGACGTGATACAGGCAGACCCCATACACTGCGGAATCACGCAATGGAGGAAGATAGCAGCCATGGCTGAGGCGCATAACCTGCATGTGGCTCCCCACTTCAGCAACCCCCACCGAGTGGACGCGCACTGCGTTGCCGCTGTCCCGAATGGGCTCGGAGTTGAACAATGGTTCATGTCTGAGGCCGAACCGAATTTTGACTTCTGGAAGCCCGCGCTGGAACCGAAGGAAGGTTGGATAGATCTTCCCCAAAGCCCGGGCTTCGGCATCGAACTCGACTTCGGGGCGATGCAACGGTACAGGGAGGAGAACAAGATCGACCCAAGGACTATGCCGATGCAGACGACGAGTGGGCCTAAGACGGCACGCCTCTATTTCCGCTCGGCTCTCCCACCTTAAGGGCGTGGCACATAAAAATCCTTCCAGCGAGGGCCTTGGATGTCTCTCCTTTGATATTAACCTCACAGATGTTCAACTCAGAATGATTCGCCGATTCCGTTTAGAAATCGATAGAGGCCGCGTACCTTGACATAGATTTTCTTTTCTGTAATCTGCAAACAAGATAGGCTAGTCTAGGAGAAAAAGAGAGGGCAAGCCAGCTACTAGGCGTATGGGGGCCATTGTTGGCGAAGGTTCATCCTCGAAACGTCTGACTGCTCTGGCCCAGCACTGTGCTTCCTAACCGCTTCCCTAGCTATCATGGCTCTGACTTAAGAGCGCCAACGGGAGAGGGTTGTTTGGGTGATAATAGTCGACATAGGTTGAGGCTCGCATCCTAGAAGCCCCACTGGGAACTCCAAACCAAACTCTGCGGTATGATTGTCCATCTTCTCAATTGCTTCCCCATCTCTTTGACGGGCTAGCTCAAGGGAGGACACATTGAAACCGAAGAAATCCTTAGTCTTCCTGAAGGAACCTTTCAAGTCAGGCATACAACAAATAGACTTGAATTATTCTTGAAGACTTTTCGTGAGAAGCTTATGCAACAGCGCGCTGGAGCCACCATGGTCACGTCGAAGGTTTTCATAATCTTGCCCCGATACAGGAACCATCCGAACCCGGGAATAAGGCTGAGATGCCTCTTGTGGTATATCCGATAAACAAAAAATCAAGCTCGAATTTAAATACGACAACTCGTTCAAATGTTCTAGAGACGTGATATAGGATATGAAGAACCCCCTGAAAGCTAAGTTGAAGGCAGGAAAAGTAATTCTGGGTCCCTGGATCGGGTCATTCAGCCCAGATATTCCGCTCCACCTCTCAAACGTCGGCTTCGATTTTCTACTCTACGATATGGAACACTCAGTCTTGGACAGGGAGAGCGTAGCGAAGATGATAATGTACCAAGGCTATCAGAAGAGCTGCGTACCCTTGGTCAGGATCCCATGGAACGACATCTGGTTGGCCAAGCAGATGCTTGATGTGGGCGCGTATGGACTGGTCATTCCTTGGGTCAACACTAGGGAGGAGGCAATCAACGCCGTCAGGTACTGCAAGTATCCTCCGATGGGCGTGAGGGGATGCGCACCAGGGTATGCGGCTTTCGGAGACCCGAAGTATATTGAGACGGCGAACGATGAGACGATGGTCATAGTGCAGATTGAGACCCAGACAGCCTTGGATAATCTGAAGAGTATTCTGTCGGTGAAGGGGATAGACGCCACGATGATCGGCCCCCTAGACATGGCGATGTCTGCTGGGTGGTATGGGAAACCGGACAGGTGGGACAATACTAGGAAGGCTATGAGGAATGTGATAAGCGTCTGCAACGAGTATGGGGTGGCGCCGGGGATGGCTTTGGGTGAAGATATGGTGGAGGAAGGAATACGGATGGGAATAAAGTGCGTATTTGCCGGTTCCCCCCAAGGCTGGATGTTGGCTGGTGCCAAGGGACTAATCGAACTCGTAAGGAAGACCGGAAACTAGCAATCAGTAGGTCAGTAGCAACAACGAACAATTCCCTTACCCTTTTCTTTCTCACAAGCCATCCAAGTCTCGGCAGAGGGAGCTACAACGGCGGATGCTGGGTCCGTGCGGGTAGGTCATGCTGTCCTTCAGGCTCCAACCGGCTCCATAATCATCATTTTTGATGAAATCCGACAGTAGCACCATATCCTTCTCTAAGACTGAACTGAGTTCATTTTGGCCTCTGGCAACCCAACCACACAGATATTGAACAACCCCCAGGCCATTTGTTGCCTGCTATTCAGAATCTGTAGCAAACGTGAGTACTCTAGATGCGACAAGTGTAAATACTCCATATTGGACAATTATATTACAGGTTCAGGGACGTGTCGAAAGCGGCTGCACCCCCCTGCAGCAGGTTCACCGTAGACGGCCCTGAACTCTTCTCCTTTCTATGTTCTGCTTGTGTTTCTAGGTTTGTCCTGTACTCGGCTGGCCTAAGGTTTGGTTTTCTTAAAGAAGGTGTGAACCACAAGAGCCGTGACTATCGTGTTCAGGGCCACTAGCGCTACGCCTTCGGCTAGGGCGAGGCCAGATCCACTGAACCCTGCGGTGAGGTAGCTTAGTCCGAAGATTAGGCCTAACGCAACAATTACGAAGGTGGCGATGGCGAGCATGCGCCTTCTTTTCAAGTCCGCGGGCATCATGAAGTGGAGGTAGGCTGCTAATAGGAAAGGGATAGGAAGGACGTAACTCGATTCGAAGATGCCGAGAAGGATTCCATTTACTAAGAGGAGGATCGCCGTTGTTGTGTTAATCCACGAAGGCTGAGACCGCATTCTAGTTCTAACTCGGATGGTAGACACTTGGGCTTTGATAAAACACTTTCGAACATTCAGTCGTTCACAGTTGTTTCCAAAAGGTATTTCTCAAGGTGATAGGAATACTCTCGATGAGGAGAGATGTCGGCGCGTCCTGTCTATCCCTTTGCCGCTATCGTGGGCCAGGAAGAGCTTAAGCTAGCACTGCTTCTGAACGCCATCAACCCGCAGATAGGTGGTCTCCTGATACGGGGACCGAAAGGGACAGGCAAGAGCACCTCGGTCAGAGCCTTGGCTAATATCCTCCCTGAGGTTACAGTCGTTGAAGGATGTCGTTTCAACTGTAGCCCAGTGGATCCGACCAATATGTGCCAAGACTGCTTGGCCAAGTACAGGAAGGACGGTGTCCTTCCCTGGGCTAGGCGTTCGATGCGGATAGTCACCCTCCCCATAGGCGCTACGGAGGATAGGGTGGTTGGCAGCTTGGATATTGAGCAAGCTATCAAACTTGGTGTACGAGCTTTGGAGCCAGGCATCCTCGCCGAGGCGAACCAGAACGTACTCTATATTGATGAAGTCAACCTCCTGCCTGACCACATAACCGATGATATATTGGACGCGGCAGCCTCTGGATGGAATATAGTTGAACGAGAAGCAATATCCATAGGCCACCCCGCTCGCTTCATCCTCCTGGGGACGATGAATCCTGAGGAGGGGGAGCTTCGACCCCAGCTCATGGACCGATTTTCCCTGCATGTCACAGTCGGCGAAGTCCTAGACGAGAAGTCGAGGGTCGAAATCATTAGAAACAACCTTGCTTTCGGGGAAAATCCAATAGAATTCACAAGACTCTTCGGAGCTGAGCAGGAAAACTTGAGAAAAAGGATACAAGAAGCCAAGAAAATCCTAAAGGAGGTCACCATCCCCGATATTTTGCTGGAAGTAGTCGCGCGGGCATGCATAGCCCTGAAAATGGATGGACACAGACCCGACATAGTGATCGTCAGCTCCGCTAAGACCTTGGCCGCCTTGGAGGGGCGAAGGGAAGTGTCTATTGAGGACATCCTTCGCGTTGCCAGGATGGCTATAGGCTTCAGGACGCGAAGGGAAGGCTTCGATGAGCCCGCTACTGCGGCGGAGATACAGAACGCCTTCGAGGAGGCTTTGAAGGAAAAAGGGCTTACGTATGCCGCCAGCAGCAGTTGACTACCCGTATGCGAAGACTCAGTCTGTATCGATAGTGGAGACTTTAGAGAAGCCGGTCTACCCCTTCACCGCTATCGTGGGTAAGGAACGCGCCAAACTCGGCCTCATTCTCAACGCCATAGATCCTACGATAGGGGGAGTACTCCTCACAGGCCCCAAGGGTTCGGGGAAATCCACCCTCGTGAGGTCAGTGGCCCGACTCTTCCCCGATGTGGAGACTGTGGAAGGCTGCGTCTTCAGTTGCAGCCCCTCGGACCCTACTAACATGTGCGATGACTGTCAAGCAAGGTTCAAGGGTCAAGGAACCCTGCCCAAGACGAAGAAGCGAGTTCGTTTAGTTCAGATTCCTATTGGAGCCACCGAGGACAGAATTGTTGGAAGCCTCGATGTCGAAAGGGTCTTGAAGGAAGGTCTTCGAGCCCTTCATCCGGGCCTCTTGGCTGAAGCAAACCAAGGCATCTTGTACTTGGATGAGACGAACCTTCTTCCCGACCATCTCGTGGACACAATACTGGATGCCTCAGCGTCAGGATGGAATATAGTTGAGAGAGAAGGGATATCCGCGGCTCACCCCGCTCGCTTCATCCTCGTGGGGACGATGAACCCTGAGGAGGGAGAGCTTCGACCCCAGCTCATGGACCGATTCGGCCTTCACGTACAGGTTGAGAACATTCGTGATTTCGAAGAAAGGATCGAGGTCGTCAAGCGGAACATCGAATTCTCAGAAAACCCTGACGCGTTCATGAAAAAGTACGAGGCTGAGGATGCTAGTATTCGTCGCGCAATAGCAGAGGCTCGCGAATTACTGCCAAGAGTCGTCGTCCCTCCTTCCATTTTGGATACGATTGCCCGCGTTCACTTCACGCTTCAAGTCGACGGCTATAGGCCTGACATAATCACTGTCAAGGCTGCCAGAGCACACGCAGCCTATATGCGACGGTTGAAGGTAACGCCAGAGGATGTCAGAATAGCTTTGGAGTTCACGCTGACCCACAGAACCCGAAGGTCCGGATTGAAGGAACCTCCTAGCATACAAGAGATAGGCGCCGTCCTCAGGGATAGAGCGATTGGACGAGTTGCGCGGAAGCTTGAGGGTAGAAGTCTGCGTCTGCCCGTGTCCAGAGAAATAGGGGCCGGAGGACGGTTCGTCAGTCCGCTTGTGGCGTTCCTCATAATTGTTCCAGCGATACTGCTTCTCATCCTTTCTTATCAGAGTCTCCTTGAATTCGTTGCTGAGTCGCCATTTCTGGTCTTACTGGTGGTCCTTGTGAGCATCGTCATAGGGACTGTTGTGGGGCGGCTGAGGACTCGTGGCTCAGGTCCAGCCCAGGTTAGGCTTCTAGACCTTGCCAGAATTACTTCTGTTCAGGGAAGAATCTCTCAGGTTGTGGTAGAGGACTCTGAGGGAACTATTCGAACTCCATCGATGGCTGAGCTGCGCGGAGAAAGAAGCGCAATGTTGGAAGCGATGAGGAATGAACTGATCGCACTGAAGGACCTCCCGAAGGACATAGAGCCCATAAGACCGCCCAAGGCATCAAAGGAAGGGAGGGCTAGGAGAGGAACGCAGTACCTGGTGGGAAAGAGGGCGAAGGTCGTCACCTCCTCCTCTAAGGGTAGGTACACCGACTACGAGCTCCCGAAGAAGAAGCCTTGGGATATCGCTCTAGTCCCTACCTTGAGGGCTGCTTCGCCTTTCCAACGTATGCGGAAGGCTGATGGAGTATCGATTGTGGTGAAGCCTGAAGATCTGCGGGTGAAGATAAGGGAGTATCGGGCGCCCTTCTCCATCGTTCTTCTAGTGGACATGAGTTTCTCCATGGCGAGTTCCATTGTGAATATTGGTAGAGCAATCTTCAGCCTCCACCGGAGCGTCTACCGAAGACGAGACCGCGTTTCCCTGATCTACTACAAGGGGAAGGACGCGGTGGTTCTTCAACAGCCGACAACGAACCTTAACATGGCTGTAGGGAAGCTGAGGAAGATTGAAACCAGCGACTTCACCCCCATGGCCGCAGGTCTCCTCCGGGCTTGGCGTCTTCTCCGTCTTGAGAAACAGCGGAACAAGGATGTGGTTCCTATGCTCATCATCATCTCTGACGGCATCGTCAATGTTGCGCTCAGTCAACCCATCTCAGCCACAAGCAGAAACTACTACATGAGTGAAGCTCAAGCTGATGTCATAGACATGGCTCGTATCCTGAAAAGGGACGGAATTCGGGTCATCGTCATCAACACCTCGCACCGAAGGCAGGAGATCCCGGGCGAGGTCTTTAGGAAGATTACCTCTCCCAGAGAATGGTATACACCGACCGAGTTGATGCTCGAGTTGACGGAGATCACGAGCGGGAGTTACTACGGGTTGGGTCTTACCCGTGAAGCCATGGCCACGGTTAAGAAATCAAAGCTCGATGACTGGTTCTTCTTTGATGCCAGCGCTTAGACAGGTCTCTCAGTTCTTAGTTCTCAGAATCCAGGCGGCGCGGTCTATCGAACTATGACTCTGATGGTCCTGTCCACGTAGGCACCACTGTGGAGAGCAGTGTCTCTTATAGTAATTGTTCCATAGATTATGTCATCTCCCATAATTAGGAGACGAATCTGGGATGCGATAGGTATGGAGTAGTTTCAAGAAGCTTTGAGACTGGGATGTCATCGAGTCTTCTGATGACCAAGGTAAGGCTGAGTCCTTGGTCGATACATAAAGATTCATCACTAAGTGGGAAGATCGCTCGGACGCGTAAAGGAAATCGTTGGGGAATCAAATTTAGCCTACTGCCTATTGACGGCGTCTTCTACGAGACCCTGAGTCCAGCGCTAGAGAGAAATATTACGAAGGAGCTCGCGAGAAGAGTATCGAGCACCTATTAACCCCTCGACAGCCTTGACACCTATTCTCCCATACCTCATAGATTTTTCGACCATATCTTAGCGCCCACTCATCTCTCCATAGGCTCCCTGAGCCTTGTGGGAATTGGAACCAACTTGACCTCGTGACTTAGGGAGGAGAGATCTTTGACGCATCCGATCCCTGCATCAATGTTTCCGTACACTGGGTGCTTCCACATCTTACCTGGATCTAGGTTGAACATGACCGGGGTCTGTTCTGGGATCCTCGACTTCTTCATCTCCGCGAAGATCAGGTTTCTCCTGAAGGCCGCCTGTACGGAAGCATAGCTTCTGAGAATCTCGTAGCCAGCATATTCTCCCACGCCATGCCATATGGAACCGTCTTCGGGCGAGCGAAGGGCGTAGAGAGCGAACTGGGGGGAGGAAGGAGTCGCTTCATAGGAATAATCCGTGAAGCGGTTAGCAGCGAGTTCAAAATTGTCTTTGCATCTGGCGAAACTGAGATCGTTAGGATCTGCCATATTCGGGTAGAGGTTTGTTGTCTGATATTTGACGCGAACCGTAGCCAGAGATCCGTTGGAGAAGACCAATCTACCTCGCGCAGCTCGTTTGGAGCCGAACCCCTTCGATGAATGTGGTACAGTTGGCAGGAGTGTCTTATTCTTCATGCTTCTCCCCATCAGTAGGTAGAGGGCCTCTATAGCCTTGTAGTTCCTATGGCTCGCTTGAACTAGGGAGTGGAGGGGCCCGCCCTTCTCCTCGTTCATCAGAGTCTCTAGAGGCATCCTGAGCTGGGGCAGTCGGAGCTCTAGGCTCAAGTCTCGTAGGATTCGGTTGAGCGCCTCGCGTTTTACGCTGTCCACGAAATCCACGTATCTGCGAATTTCCCTAAGGTTTTGCTCCACGAGGGCCGCCTCATCTTTCGAGATGAGAGAGCCATCATATTTCTCAATGAAGTGCTTGTCGAGCTCAAGTCCCTCCGTCGTCACATTGGCCACTGGGAACGCGCTCTGTCCACTCATAACTATCGAGTTGCGCAGAGGGTTGTTCGAGTATCTATCGGGCTCCACATCGTCTGTCTCAAGGATGAAGGGAACTATCTTCCCTTTTGGGGGTCTTTGGAGGGCTTCGACCATTTCGTCTATTTCCCTTGGTTCGAAGGTTGTAGAGTTGAGGCGGTGGTTTGCGCAGACCTCTAGGAGTCGGGCGGCGACGAGGCCCTCCAATTCTTCGAGGGTGAGCTGGGGGCTGGAGTATTCCATGGATGCTCGTAGGAAGAAGCAGGAGCCTTCGTAGGTCTCTTCTTTCTTGGTCTTGCCGTCGAAGGTGTAGAGAGTCACTGCATCCCTCTCAATCGCCCCTCGGCAGGAAAAAGCTCTTGTGAGCGCCTCGATGCTACCCTTCGAGGAAGCCAGAAAACTCCTAATCAGATCCGAGATTAGTTCACTAGACACCTCAATTCCTCCTTCATCTCAGCCTCGCTCCAAAGACTCCATGGCTAACACACAACCCCTGTCAGGAGGAACAGGACCATGAAACATCCTCACAACATGGAAATCCTCGGCAAATCCGAGACTCAAGAGAAAGTCGACGATGTCAGACCTGTCAGAAGGCACACCCACATGGGCTTCTAGGCCCTGTAGCTCGTTTCCCAAGGATGTAAAGAGGCGGAAGGCGTCCTCCTCTTGTCCAGGAGCGCAGATCCATGGTCCGATCTCCGCTGTGGCTGATGATTTGGCTACCATCAGATACGTTGTTGGTTTTCCGCCTTCAAGAATGGCCTCACATATGCCTAGAGGAGAGCCGTATATCGCTTTCAGAAGCTTCTTCCTTGGAGCACCGAAGCATAGTTCATCGAATTCCAAGATAGCTTTCAAGTCTGGGCTGTCTGGCGCGGGCATCTTCTCGCCGGTCCAAGAGACGTTCCTGCACGTGAACCAAGAGAAGTCTCTGTTAGCCTTGAAGCCCAGTTTCTCGTAGAAAGAGACGGCGTTCCTGTACGCATACAACCCTATCGTAGTAATGTCCTCGGCCTTGAGATGGTTGAGTGCCTCGGATACGAGAGCTGCTCCAACACCTCTTCCTCGTTCCTCGGGTGCGACGATAACGTTTCCGACCCAACCAATTTGTCCGAAGGATACTGAGGTGACGACCCCAATAATGCGGTTGCCCTTTGTGGCTACGAAGCATCCTTTGGGCTCAAGCTCCATCATGAATGAGAAGTCCTCTTCCTCGAACCCCCACTTCATCAGGTTCGTGAGAGCCACAGACTGGGGAGCATCCCCCTCCTCCATGAGTCTGATGGAGTAGGACCGGTCCATGCCCCTTAGGAATCGTCAGGGGAATACTTATAGTGTTCTTACAGGACTCAAGTTACCTATGCTCCCGCAACAGGATTCCGCCAGAGTCGCTGTGGAAGGCTTCCGTCTGGAACGGAACCTTCCCCCGGGGACGTACTCCTTGATTCAAGTGGTCCATGGAATTGAGAATTCCCCAGCCGTACGAAGGCTGTTTCCCGGGGAGTATGAGCTGGAGACGGTCTTGAGCAGAACCAAGGTCAGCATAGTCCCGGGGCAAGGGTACATGCGGGTGGACCCCGAAGGGATAATCCTCGTCGCCCAAGAACATCTCCACTCCTCAGACGAACGGGTTGTCTACCTCGACTTCGTCCACGAGCTCGTCCACATAAAACAGGCCAAGGAGGGCAGGACCCTCTACGATAGGAGCGTCCGCTATGTGGACAAGGAGACTGAGATTGAGGCTTACAGGGTGGCCGTCTGTGAGGGGAGGCGGATCGGTATGAGCGAGGAGGACCTTCGGGACTACCTTGAGGTCCCTTGGATAACTGTGGAGGAGTTCCAAAGGCTCTTGAAGCATCTCGGCGTCGGCTCTTCGAAGGACGCACGTTGACCGGAGTTGGTTATCTATTCCTGAGGGACTATACCGTGAATTCATAAGATTTAAACTCTTCAACTGTTTTATTGTTAAACATGCGCTTGGAGAGCCTCGCCCCCTATGTCATCTCGACCCTCGGCGTCGTATCAGATCTCATGACAACGAAGCTGGGACTGGCAAATGGCCTCCGCGAAGCACACATTCTCTACCACCCAGTCTACGCCGTCGCCATCTTCTGGTCAGTCCTTGCAATCTCCACCCTAGGCCTCCCTAAGAGAGCTCTTTGGCGTATACCCGTCTACACTATAGCCTACATACCCTTCCTAGGAGCATTCAACAACATCTTGGTCATCTTCGGAATCTTCGGAGGCCTAGTCCACTGATCAATCAGAAAATTTCATGGTGGTGCGGCTGCCGGAATTTGAATCCGGGTCACCAGCGTGGCAGGCGCAAGAAAGGGAGAAGAATTTAGTCTTTTTCTGTGAACAGAGCTTGGATTGGGATTCTTTCAAGAAATGGCTTGATGCTAAGTACTCTAAATCGTGGTCTGCCGACGTCTTTAGAATGGCTAAGAAGCATTCTGCATTACTAAATGGCAACCTGAGGGAACTCGATTCTCTGAGCAAGTCGAACAGAAGCAACGCTCTCAAGGCTTTGATCGCGCTGAGCCGATACCTCGGCTGCTATAGACAATTCAAGTCTAGGATATCGGATTACGGCCTCAAGTGGGAGACCCAAAACAGCATGGAAGCGTTTCTAAGGATTATGAACACGAAAACTGATCTGATGGACTGGGTTGGAAGATGCTTGACAAGCCTAGATGAGAGCGAGTCAACTTTCATTAGATTCGCCATGGTCTCAGGGCTCAGAAAGGGCGAAGCTATCAACTCATTCAATCTGATCGTCGATCTCAGTCAGAAAGGAATAATCCTCGGATACCTTAACGCAGAGTCGGGTGCTCTTGAACACTTCAGATTCGAGAAGACTTTCATAAGAGGGAGCAAGAATGTGTTCTTCAGCTTCCTACCCCCTGATCTTATAGAGTGGGTCGCCAAGTGCCGTCCGATATCGTATCCGAAACTCAGGAAAGACTTGAAGAAGCATGGATTGAATATCAGAATCAACGAGCTGAGAGACAACTACGCGACCTTCATGATTCATCACGGCTTGATCAGGGAGGAAGTCGACCTTCTTCAAGGCAGAGTAGGTAGGTCGATTTTCATGCGACACTACTTCAGCCCAGCAATAAATGACTTAAAGGACAGAGTTTTGAGAGCATGTTCCGAGCTTGAAGGAGAGTTCCTCAAAGCGTCCTCACAAGGCACAACACCGATTGCTCCTCTGATAGATTGAGAGAGGTCTATGAGAGGGCTGGACTCAAGGTCTTAGACTAGTGATCGTTGACTCAAGCCCCCGCTCTTCAGTTGCGGGACAGTGCGTGCACAAGTTCAGCCGGTATCCTAGGCACTTTGGTCGCTTTCGTTATCACCGGTTTAGGTTACGGTGACGACGAGCACGGTCGTTGGCGCGTATGGTGTGGGTTCTGTTATGCTGCTCCAGACGAAGATCGTGGCTGTGTATGTGCCTGAAGTGCTCATTCCTAAGAAGGCCACAGGAACTGACTTCGTCGCCCCTCCTCTCACATCAGCGGCTGTCAAACCAATAGCGGCCACGTTCCCTGAGCTGCCCTTGATCTGGGCGAGAACGTAGACGCTCAGGTCGGAACCTATGTTGCTTTTGAGCTGGACTTGGACGAAGAATCCGGTGTTCCTTGCCACGCTCGATATCGTGTTACCAGCGGAGTCTAAGAGAGCTGGAGCGGATGGGGTGAAGGTTCCTGTCCCAATAGGCCCTCCTGCGAAGGTGAATGTGGCTACGGCTGTGGCTGCTTGGTAGGTTGCTTTGACGGCCCACGTTCCTGACGGATCCTCTTGCATGAAAGTCATTACATTCTTCGAGTAGGTTCCATCTGCGTTTGGCGTAACCTGGTCGATAGCCCTCATGTCACCCGATGGGCCGTTGACTATGATAGCGACATCCAGCCCCGCTGTGACTGGGGAAACCTTTCCAGAGACTGTCAGTGATTGGCCCAGTGAATAGGATGTCCTGTCAGTGGATACCGTGACGCTCGCGCCATACGCTGACGAAACGATGACTTGAGTGTTAGATGATCCAAGATTATATCCGGACTTAGAAGCGGAAGCAGTGATTGTAAACGTACCAGCGGTACTGGAAGAGAATGAAGCGGCAAACCGGCCATTAGAGTCTGTAGTTCCAGACGCTGGATTCAGGGAACCGCCAGTGCTGCTCAGACTCACCAAAGCGCCAGAGACAGTGCTACCGTCAGAAGTAACAGTGACCGTAATTGTGGAAGTTTGTCCTGTCGCAATACTACCCGGATTCGCTGAAACCTGAACAGAAAGCGTAGGCATGGGCATATATGCAAGTGAAGTCCAAGGTTTCATGAGCGGATAATGATCTCTATTCCTCGCGTCGATAATGTACGGAGTGTCACCTATCCCATCGCTTCCAGATAGATTCTGGTTAAGACCATTATACGAATCTTTGCCAGCATAATCGCTCCAATAGTTTCCGCCAGAAGGATAACCGGCATCCCAACTATTCACTTTCGCCGCACCATAGAAGTAAACTTGGATTGTATTGTTGATGAGATTATTATGGAAGAATTTGTTGTCATTGAAGATGTTATTCATTTCGATTGCCCTACTATTTCCTGTGATAGTATTCTCTGAGAACGTATTATTATATGAGGGATATCCTCCATGAATTGCTCCTAAATAACCGCTATTAGTCAATATATTGTTATGTATTATATTATCATCTGCGCAATCAAATCCAATAGCACCAGCAGAACTAACATAGTTGCCGTTAATGATGTTGTCACTTATCATATTGCCAGATGTATTGATAAGCCTAATTCCTTGGAAATTGTCTAACATTATGTTGTCAGAGAAAGTCATGTTTACATAACTGTCTATGCGAACGCATTCCGCATGTTGAATTGTGAATTTGCTTATTCTAACATTGTTTGCACGAACTATTATGCCAGAACCATCATGCCATCCACCGCCTCCATCTATGATCGTTGTGTACTTATTTTCACCCTCAATAGTCAGAGACTTTGTTATCTGAATAGAAGAATATGTTCCATTTCTGACGAATATGATGTCTCCTTCATTTGCATGGTTGATAGCTTCTTGTATCGTGTGGAAATCCGCGGGACCATTATCGTCAACAGTCCAAGTCCTAGAGATGTACCTGACATAGAAGTCTCCGCCAGACTCCAATACTCCGAAACCCAGATACCGAATACTCCCAAAGGCAAAGTTGCTCATATCTGAAGCACTAAATGAACCCAGCAAAGCACCGTTCTCAGTGAACACCTGAGCCGTGATCCTGTATGGGTTGCTATAAACTGAGAGCTTCATAGTGTACCAAACGTTCGGCTTTGCATTGCTCACGAAGATGTTCCATGTCCAGCCGTTTGCATACCTCGCAAGCAGGAATGTTCCACCATCTCTAGCGCCAAACTCGAAGTTGACACCGTGGGTAGACCCGGCAAATGGCAGATCGCTCCTCAACATTAGTGCGAAGCCTACCAAGTAGGCGGCCTTAACCTGTAAAGACACATTGAAATCCGACACTGGACTGAACTCTTTGTAAAGAATTATCCACTGTCCCCCGCTCGCCCAAAGTCTGATAATACCATTCGACTCAGAGTACTGCCCGCCGCCCTCTATCTGCCAGCCCTGAAACATTGCTGCCCTAGCTGGCTGAAGATTAAGCCCAAGTATCGCCGTACTGCCTATCAGAACTGCAAGAATCATTACGAGGAGGAACTTCTTCAACTCAGCCACTCGGGTCTTGCTTGCCTGATTGGCCCTTAAAAGGCTTGTCACCAAAGCCATGCGTGGTCGAGAGATTTCCAGACAAGCGCGTAGAAGCTCTTCGGGGGTCTATTAATTTCTGATCGGTACTAGGCTTCGACCATGGTGGCAGAAACCACTCAGACTGAGGCTGCTTGCATAGTAGCCTTAGAGGCTTACATTCCGTCATCGCGGGCTTTGGGGCTTAAAGTCTAGTCCCAAACCCAAACCCTTCTCTCTCGCGAACTAGCTAGCTTCTCTTCCTGATTTTAATCTAGTTCTGCCTCCTTCCTCAAACACGTACTCCTCTGTTATCTCCACCTTTCTATCAATCCAAAAAAGTTTTCCACAGTTACGGCATTTATATTCAGTTGTATACGTATTCGGATCATACGGTGGCGGGAGCAAAGGACTAAGCAAAGTTACTGTGGTTATTCCAACTTCTATCTTGTCAATTTCAGAATCGCAATACGGGCATTTAACACCTTTGTTAAGTGCTTCCAAGAGGTCAGTCAAGCTCGCCAACTCTTCTCCCGTATATATTTTAAGACGTTATATTTAAAGCATAGTCTATTTCAGCTTCAATTCTATCCTCAGACGCCTACGGACACGCCTAGGGTGCGGTTATTGTGTATACTCTTCTCTTATTGTGTATACTCTTTTCTTTCTTGAATACATCAATTGTGTCAATTATCTTCTTCATCGGTTCTTCAAAATCATTTATGCTCATATGGAATATGCCACATAATATTTTATTCCTATTTCTTAATGGAAGAATCTCACTAACCGCTTCTTTAAGATATCTAAATTGCTCTAATTTCTGGGTTTTGCTCTCTTTGAGCTTGGATTTGTCTAGAATCTGTATGAACATCATAGAATCATCGAGAGGATATCGTTCTCTTTCCAATTTCCCTGTGTAGAGGATGCTCGACCATCAAAATCACCTAGTGGCAAGCTAGCATTATGAAGGATTATTTTCTTTTTTTGTTATGATGTGTTGGACTTTAACTTCTCGTAAGATTTTCTCCCTTCCTCCGTTATTTCCCAGATTCCAAACGGTGAATCTTTCTTAAGGTAACCTTCAGTTTTAAGTCTCTGTCTGTCCCATTGAGCAGTATTTTTCCACTTAATGGCAGTTCCACTTGGCACTTTCCCCAAATCTTTAGGGGTTAATTTATTCTTCATTTTATCGTGAACTCTATCAAGTACGTCCCTCATCTTTCCACTTCCTCCCATCTCGATTAAGGATTCTAAGATCGGAAGTGTATAAGCAGTTTGTGGCGTGGTTTCTCCTCTTCTCGCACGCTCCACTGAGACAACAACTTCTTGTTTCGGCTTTTCTTCAATTTCTCTCTCTGGTCGTAAAATTATTTGTCTTACAATGGGTTCGAATTGAACAGCATGTACGTTAATTCCAACGCCTTCTCTTTGAAAAATTTTGAACTCAATTATTCTGGGTTGATATATCTGTGTTGCTTCCAAAAGTCTATCTTCTTGTTTATCAATGATTATGACGATCTGAGGATTATCAAACACTACATCTGATAGAAATTGATGAATTTCAGTTTTTCCCAGCCAACCTTTAACTGTTGGTTCTAAGACATCGTCATCTCTTATGAAATTATAGAATGCATTGACAAGTTGTCGTCTATCATTTGAATTCTTAATATATGCTAAGAAACTATTGATTTGAGGCACAATATGCTTGTGTGGGTCATGAATTGCTAATTCTACTTCAATTATATACCAATTCTGTGGTTGAAAGGTTACGACAAATCCATCAGGGATAGAAGATATTCCCGCTAATGAAGTTAATTTCTTCTTTTCAAATAAGATTGATTTATCACCAAAGATTTTCTTATAATATTGTTTGAAATAATCTTCAAATTCTGATTCATCATCAGTAATCCAAGGAGTAAATCTTATACCATCTACAATCAGCGAAGACAACCCTATCCCATTTATACCTAAACATAAGTAAGTATTTAAAAGCCTTTCTGGCTCCAGACCTTCTCAGGCTCGCCATGCTGCTATGTTTGCCAGCCTATGAACGTTTCCACAATCGCACGCTACCTTACTTCACAAAGTCCTCGAGATTTGCTGGACGATGATAACCTTTCGATTCCGAGATTTCGAGGAAACGCTCACCGTTCGGAGTAATCTCATAGACGTTGGAGTCAAGGGCATCGCTGAACTTTTTTCGAATAAGCCCCCTCTCACGCAGGTCGCGCAGATGTTCTGCCAGAGTGCTCTTTGCCATAAACTGGGCCAGTGCCGTTTCAAGTTCACCGAAGCGCACCGCCCCCCGCCTAGACAGGCAATCAAGGATTTTCAAGTCTCTAGTGTTGATCCCCGTCATTTTAGACTCCATACCCAAGTACGGTTTTCAACATCCACGCTTTTGCCATATGGAATCGAACCACAGTCCGATTTTCATAGACGAGAGGATATTCATCAAACTTCTGCCTATTTATACCCCGGTGAAGAATAGCCTCCCAAGGAACATGCGGTGCGCTAGGAATAATACACTTATTTATTGAGAGGCGCCGGATGGCCTTTCCAAACCGGCTATCTGTCGGAGAGGCCGATTTTTCGAAGTTAGCCTCGATGAAAAGAAGCCAAAGAAAACCACAATAGGCGAAAACCATGAAAGAAAAAATCTTCGCAGTAGTTGTTAGGATGTTTCCAGAACGGTGGAAACAAGTCGAGGGCTTCCTCGACAGCGTCGGCGCTACTGTGATTTTTGTTAAGCAAGCCGACGCGAACAGGAAACTAGTCGTGAAAAACCTGCCCACATGGGAGGACGAAAAAGAGAATGATAGAGTCAGCGAGTGACTTCCTACAATCGTATTTCAGCGAATCAAACTCAGCTTGCCGAAACAAGCTCCTGAACATCAGCATCGTCAGTGCCGAAGCGGAGTACAGCATAATCGTCAAGAGAAAAAGCAGCGAAGAGCCTCTGGAGATCCGCCCGACACTCCACGTGTTCCAAATAACCCCTTTTGGTCTCACCAAGACGACACTTGCGCAAAGAATAGCAAAATACTGCTCCACCTTGGAGAATCATCCGTACTACAAGGTCAGCGGCGTAACGTCGGCAGCGATCGCCGGCAGCGTTGACGAAAAATTCAGGGTAATTCCCCCTCTTTGTACCGAATACTACAATGGAACAATCATCGTCGATGAATTCAACACAAGTCCCATAGAAAGGTCAAGTGCCATCGGCGCAGCCTTGGACGTTCTAGAAAGCGAAGAATCGAGCCGAGCCATGGCAAGAAAACCCACCAAACCTCTCATGAACCTAAAGGGAAAAGTCAAGTACGAGGTGGCTAACGGGAGAATCCACTTCTGGGGTCTAAGATCCAACTGGATCTTTCTATCAGCCAAGCAGTTGCAGATGAACAGAAGCCAGCCGATGGCCATGCTACTTAGTCGAACAGTCCCAATCTGTTTCCGACCGTCGTGGACACAGCTCGAAGCCATCGACGATGATCCTAGTCTGCTCTTCAAACCGCTGAACCTAAAGGTTCCGAAGCAAGAGGCGATAGATAATTCCACGTATGTCTACATTAGAGGGTACGTCCGAAAATACCTTGAGACTGAAAACAGAACTGCTTTCCAGAAATGGAGTGGTGCGGCTGCCGGAATTTGAATCCGGGTCACCAGCGTGGCAGGCTGATGTCCTAGACCAGGCTAGACGACAGCCGCAGATCGCTCTATGCTTTCCCTTGAAAGCCTAATTTTGATTCGGTCTGCTTCTAGATAAAGAATTTGGGGTTGTAGCGTATTGTCCTCTCCCTAGGATGAGCCTAGAATGCAGAACTTCTGCTTCCAATTAGACCTCGCAGCATGAGGCCTCCTCTTAAGGCTTAGAGGAAGTCTTAGGATAGTGGTTGAAGACCTCGTTGAAGGTTGATTCTAGATAGCTGCATAGGCTCAAGCCTTCCCTCTTAGCTAGCTTCTTGGCGACTGCCAAGCTCTTGGAGCTGTACTGGGCCGCTTTCTTGGGCCGCTCGACAATCTCCTGTGGGATATCCATTAACTGAGCTGTCCGCCTCAACACCCTTTTTCTAAGGCTGTCATCCACCCCTTGTAACTTGAGATTGACAGGAATCTTCAATCCGAACCTCACCAACTCGAGGTCAAGGAAAGGTGCGGACAACTGAATGCGATTCGCTTCTCCTATGGCCTCATCCCTAAGTAGGTCTCTTCTCCCAAGTCCAAGGATGTCCTTGAACATCATGTCAGCGACCCCCTTCTCACCGAGTTCTCGGTATGTGTTTAGATATCTCGAATAGCCGCCGAAGAGTTCGTCAGCACCGCAGCCGGAGAGGAGCAGACGCTCCCATCCCCTCACAGCAGTCCTAGTCGCCACCTCGATAGGCATCCCAACACAGACCTGAATCGGGTCAGAGGACTCTACCTCCCAAATCACCTCCCGCAGAACATCCTCAGCCTCATCCAAGGAAACGACCTCAACCTCAAGATCCAAGCCAAGGAGTTCAGCCGCTCTCTCGGCCGAAGCCACATCCGATGAGTCTTCGAAGGCCGCCGTGTACAGGCGTGTTTCGAGGCCAAGATTACTTGCCGCCGCAGCTAAGATGGAGCTGTCGAGTCCTCCGGAGAAGAGGATCCCGACTCTCTCGGATTGTTGAACGATAGCCTTGATGGAAGTACCGAGTAGCTCTAGAAGTTCAGCTGCGGCTTGGTCCATGCCAAAGGGCTGTGGCCTGGATCTCGCGAGTTCCCCTATTCTTCGTTCTCTATGCTGCCCTTTCTCGAATTCCACGATAATTCCTTGAGTGAGGCAATCTACAGATGAGATGCCTAGGGACCACAAAGCTTTCCTGCTGGAGGCGAGCGTAGTGAATTCATTGCTTCTTCCCCGGAAGAGGGGGCGCTGACCGACGACATCTCGGCCTCCTAGGAGTCGGCCCCCGACGGCTCCGGTGAGGGACCAACCACCCCTTTGACGGGCAGCGGCTTCGGAGAGGATATCCAAGGTATCAGGCGTCTCGACTGGAACTCTTTCACCAGTCTTATCCACCGCATTGAAAACCGATTCTCTGAGGAGGTGGGATGTTGCGATTATGACGATTCGGGAGTCCTTCTCTGGCTGGGTCAAGGCAAGCTCTTTGCCGGTGGAGGCGATAGAGCCTACGAACCCTATGGCCGTATTCCCACCTGCAATTATTTTGGACTCTCTATCCTGTGGGACCCGCATCGAATCCAACGCCTTTCGGGCTAGAGTCTCTGGATCGTGAGACTCCTTTGTCAAAATTGCAACGGTGGACACTCTATGTTCAACTTCACTTCGGTTTCGGATGTATTGAACTTTTGTACCATGTGCAAGACGAAATTTAATATAGTGATTTATAATAGGTATGAAACATCGGATTTCTGTAAGGTGGTGACGTGAAGGCCCTTATCCTAGCAGGTGGGTTCGGCACGAGGCTGCGACCTTTGACGTGCACCCGGCCCAAACTGATGTTCCCCGTAGCCAATCGGCCCCTTCTAGATTGGGTTATGGAGCAGTTATCAAAGAACGGCATCACCACCGTGATTCTTGCCGTGAACTACATGGCTGACGTTTTCGCCCGTTACTTCGGCAAGTCGAAGTACCAGATGAGGATTCTCTACTCCGGAGAGACGAAGCCCCTTGGTACAGGAGGTCCAATCAAGAAGGCCGAGCCTCTATTGAATGAGGATGAGGAGCCCTTCTTCGTCTTGAATGGGGACATCCTGAGCACCATCGATTACAAGACCCTCTACAAGACGCATCTCGACACCAAGGCAAGGGCGACAATCGCCCTTCACGAGGTAGAGGATCCCAGCCGTTTCGGGGTGGTTGAGCTTAATGAGAAGAATCAGATCCTGAGATTCGTCGAGAAGCCCAAGTATGAGGAGGCGCCGAGTCATCTAATAAACGCGGGAGTCTACGTCCTCGACCACTCGGTGCTTGACACTATTCCTGATGGCAAGGAGGTCTCGATCGAGCGGGAGATATTTCCTATCCTCGCGGCCAACAAGGAGCTTTTCGGTCACAAGTTTGGGAGCCTTTGGGTCGACATAGGGACGCCCGATGACTACATCTTGGCCAACAAGGTGATGCTCGACATGATCGCGGCTCAGAACCATATCGAGAGAGGGTCGAAGGTGAGCAAGAAGGCGAAGATAATCCCGCCAGTAGCGATAGCCAAGGGCACGGTGGTCGAGGCTGATGCTGTGGTAGGTCCCTACGCGTCGTTGGGAGAGGGCGTAATCATCAAACGAGGGAGTCGCGTAGAGAATTCCGTCCTGTTCCCACATGCGTGGGTTGATTGTTCTGCTTCCATCAAGAACGCAATCGTCGGCGAGGGCGCCATCATTGGGAGTTGGGTAAAGATAGAGACGGACTGCATAGTTG
>Ga0315280_10001072_pt1 | contig 48526 bp, 40 predicted proteins | sample YL17G06_40_MG_FD_203697 | JGI IMG/M metagenome (GOLD analysis project Ga0315280, IMG submission 203697) | Sediment microbial communities from Yellowstone Lake, YNP, Wyoming, USA - YL17G06_40 | ecosystem: Environmental > Aquatic > Freshwater > Lake > Sediment | place: USA: Wyoming | collected... | reverse complement strand
GTCCAGTTGGACTACTTGAGGCGGCGTTACATATTCCTTGTATATGTCGTATGCGTACAGTCCTGGGTACAGTGAGTTGTAGTACCATCCTTGAACCCAGTCTCTTGCGAACCTTCGTCCGACCGGTTGAATCAGTGGGAAGCTTATGCAGTCGTTCCAGTATCTCTCCTGTAGGTCCCAGTACATTTCACCACGTAGCGTCGCGTTTGTCTCGACAATTGCTGCGTCGATTTCCGCGTCAACGAACTCCTGGTCAGGTGGGAACGTTCTGTCGCCACCCGCAGTCTTGTTGAGCGCACCCTGGCTTACCGGGAAGGCACCTAACGAGTGCTGGTATGGTCTGCAGAAGTTTTCTGGGTCAGCGAAGTCTGCCAGCCAGCCTACGTCGTAGATTGCCAAGCCTCCAGCGTTCATGGCGTCCAGGAACACTGGCCAGTCTAAGCCTACGACGTTGACTTTGTAGGTTTTTCCAGTCATTGCGCTCAGTGTTGTGAAGGCCTGCGCTATGTCTTGCACTACGATCATTCTCTGGTCGTTGCCGATGTTGTAGGCAATGGTCGTTTCGAAGCCTGTCTGCGAAATGTTGTAGCCGTCGATGATCGCCTGGTCCAGTTCACTCTTTATCATGGCATAATCGAGGGTCCTGTAGGGCAGGGCTGTGTTCTTGTATGATGCGGGTGCTAGGCCGTCGACCCACCACGTGTTTTGCCATATTGCTTCATCGAACCATGCTGCATGGATGTAGTCAGTGTAGTTTAGCGCCCACGCGAAGGCTCTTCGCATGTGCGTGTTGTTGAAGAAGTACGGTTCAGCCCCGGTCAAGTGGGTGGGCGCGCCCACGTAGCTTTGGTAGGCGTATGCCTCTGAGACGTTCATGGTGAACAATAGTACGTCGTTTTGCAGAGCAGCAACGTTGTAGACGAGGTTTATTCCTGGGAGCGGGTTGTATGTGCTTGCGAGCACGTCGTACATGTTGGCTCTCGGAATAACTGCGACGTCGAATTCTCCTTGGAGGAACAGCATCTTCCTCGTCGGGTACGTGTCGATTCCCTTTGAAATGACCGAGGTGACGTGGTCTCCAGATACCCACTTGTTAAGCCCTGAGTTCCATGTGTTCAGCCAGTAGTCGTGGAACGCGTCGACTCTCCAGACCTTGTTCACTTGGTCCCATCCAGTCACTGATGTGAAGTTGTATGGGCCCGTGCCGCACATAGCTGGAAGGTCATGAGCTCCTGCTGTGTAGTATGAGCCTGGATGAGGATGGTTCACGTCTCCGGCGTAAGTGGTGGGGCTCTTGTACTGGTCTAGTTCGCTGCGTGAGATTGTTGGTATTCTTCTATACCACTTGGCCCAGCCGGCTGCGAAGCTGTAGTCCCAGCCGCCGTGTCTCTGGACAAAGTCCTTGTTGACTATGCAACCCCACGTCTGAGCCAAGATCTGCCTAACGACACCCTCAGCCCAGGGGTTAAACCAGTGGAAAGTCACCTCATTTGTACCAGTAATATTGATCCAGTTCTTCATCATCGTAGCTGCCGCTGCCTCCTGCGTGGCGTTCGTGGCCAAAGCGTCGAAGATGTCGTCCCAGCCCATGATTCCGAAGGCGGGCTCGAAGAACATCCATGTGGGTGCGTAGGGTGAGTCGTAGATCATTGCTCTCTGGAACGTGTAGACCACGTCGTCTGCGGTGATGTTTCGCTCAGGCTGATAAGTGCCGTTTTCATCTTTCCAAGGCTGGAACAAGGCGTTGGTGTTGATGGTGAACCTCCAGTAGCTTCCGGATTCATTATTGATTATTCGTCCATTCGCTACGGTGGGGACTTCCGTGCAGAGTACAGGCTTGTAGCTGTCGAGGTCAGCATAATCTTCAGTTGTCAAGTTGTATCCAACACCGGGCGTGAAACTGACGGGGTGTGTGTCGTTCCACCATATGAGCGTTTGGTAAACGTTCTGTAGCAGCTCGCCGCTGGCGGTGTCGTATGCACGCGCTGGGTCTAGCCTAGATGGCTGACCTATGGTTCCTATGTAGTAAGTGCTTGCGTCAAGTGGTGGTTGCACTGAGAACACTGGAATCACTGCGAAAATGCTCGTCACTAGCAAACAAGTTGCGATTATGGTTAGCAATTTAACGTTTTTCATGTTATCCCTTCTTATCTCCTATTCTCCTTTATTCAGCAAGATTACATAACCAAAGCTCATATTTAGCGTTTACGGAAAATTGTTCTATACGCCTTCACAGTGGCGGCCGTCTCTGTGACTCGCTTGCGGCAGAATGGTCTGCTCGTAGCGCGACTTCATCTATCCAGCTCTAACCCGTTTCCTAAGAACTGACAACATCATGAAAACACCCCGAAAAGCACGGACAGCCCCATCATTGCAGCCCCTGTTACCATCAAAACTACGACGCGAGAGGAAATGTTGGAATAAAAAAACGCAAAGAGTGCCCCCGCGAAGAAAGTCGCGGCGCCCTCGACGAATGCAAGATCAGAAGCGATCCTGGTGATCGATTTGTCCGAAAAATACCCCATTGGAAAGAACAGACCAAAGAAAACCCCGCTGGTGACGTCTGCCAATGACAGAAGTGTCACGGCTAATATTATCCTCCTGAGATTTATCCTTCTCAGAAACGTGTACCCGCTAAAATTCAAGCAGACTCTTCCATTCGTCTGAGCCTAGCTATTTGTTGAACAAGTGGCACGCAACCAGATGCTCATTCCCAACATCAAGCAGCTTTGGCTCTTGGGTTTGACACACTTGCATAGCACTGTCGCATCTCGGGTGAAATCTGCAGCCGCTCGGAGGGTTGACTGGACTAGGAACCTCTCCGGTGAGTACAACACGCTTCCTCTTCAGGGTTGGGTCAGGCACCGGAATAGCAGAGAAGAGCGCAATGGAATAAGGATGGAGCGGTCTCTCGTAAAGCTCCGTCGTGCGCGCAAGCTCAACTATCTTTCCAAGGTACATGACGGCAACTCTGTCAGCTATGCATTCAACGACGCTTAGGTCGTGACTGATGTAGAGGTATGTCAAATCAAAATCCTTGCGCAATTCTTGGAAGAGCTTTAGAAGCTGAGCACGAACAGAGACGTCCACCGAGGACGTGGGTTCGTCAAGGAACACCAGTTTAGGCGTTGTGATCAGGGCCCTGGCTATAGCAATCCTCTGCCTCTGACCACCGCTGAACTCGTGGGGATACCGATACAGGTGCCTGTCATTCAATCCCACCCTCTGAAGCATCTCACTGACTCTTTTCAAAGCGCTGCTGCCTCTAGCCAAGCCTTGAACAGCTAACGGTTCAAGCAGGACGTCTTTGACGAGCATTCTGGGGTTCAAAGAGCGCGTCGGATCTTGGTAAACCATCTGCATCTTCCTCCTCATATCTCTCAACTTGCGCCCCTTGAAGACTGCGAGGTCCCATTGCCCTCTGAGCCTGCGCAGTTCGAACCCACCTTTTCTCTCTTTTTGCAAAGTCCTTATTCTTTCCCTAACCTCATCAGGGACATCAAAGAATATGTTTCCAGAATTTGGGTTCACGAGTCTAAGAGTGGTCTTGGCAAGGGTGGTTTTGCCACATCCGGATTCTCCGACCAAGCCGAAGGTTTCGCCTTTCTTCACTGTTAGGGAAACGCCGTCAACAGCCTTGACCGCTCCGACCTGTCTTCGCAGAATACCCCCCGTCAGCGCGTAATACTTCTTCAAGTCTTCCAGTTCAAGTGTGAAGCTCATCGGATTTCACCTGTATACAGATGACAAAGCACCTGATGGTCCTTCTTTGCGCTCACAAACTCCGGCTTTTCCCTCACACACTTTTCCATTGCGTAGGGGCATCTGTCATGGAATCTACAACCTTTCGGCGGGTCTATCAAGCCGGGTACGAAACCTTCGATTGATTTCAATTCTGTTCCCGGCCTGGGAATGCACTCTAGAAGCGCTTTTGTGTAAGGGTGCAGGGGATTCTTGAACATTTCGAGGACTTCAGACAGCTCGACAACGTTTCCTGCGTACATGACTGCTACGCGGTCACACATCTCAGCGATAACACCCATGTCGTGTGTAATGTACTGAATGGTCATTCCGTATTTTTTCTTGAGGTCCTTGATGAGGTTCAAAATCTGCAGTTGAACTGTGACGTCTAGGTTAGTGGTTGGTTCATCAGCTATCAGAAGTTTCGGGTTGCAGGAAAGAGCCATGGCTATGACGACCCTCTGAGCCATGCCGCCACTAAGTTCATGAGGGTACATTTCTGCCACTCTGTCAGGGTCCGGTATTCGCATATCCTTCAACATTCTTACAACTTCTCTCGTAACCTCACGGTTAAACCTGCGTTTGAAACGGTTCAGGACAGGAATTCTCGAAGCGATCCTCACGATCAATCCTTGGGGGTCTTTGAACATTCTCCCTAGCATTCGTTTTTCCCGTTTGCTCAGGACACTTTTGGTCAGCTTTGCTTTTTCATGCTCACTCAAGTTGCCCCGCTTCAAGCTTTCGACTGCATTCTTGCTGTCTTCCAACAGCTTCAAGCAGAGCTCTTCTCTTCTGTGATGTAAAATGGCTTCAGCAATCTGCTGTCTAACCGTATACACAGGGTTCAGTGCAGACTTGGGATCTTGAAAAATCATTGAAATGTCTTTTCCTCTGACTGTTCTCAGGTAGGCGTCTCGTTGACGTAACAGGTTTATCCACTGGTCATTCTTCTGCAGGAGTATCTTGCCTCCTTCTATTTTTCCGGGAGGCGGGATGAGATTCAACTCTGAAAAACCCGTTACAGATTTGCCGCAGCCTGTTTCGCCGACGACACCGATAGTTTCGCCGTCTTTTATTTGGAGTCTCACCCTATCCAATGCTTCAACTACTCCCTCGTACGTGTAGAACCTCAGATCAAGGTCTTGTATGCGAAGAAGTGGTCTTTCAGTCATTCTATTTCCTCCTCAACGTCGGGTCCAGTATGTCTCTTAAAGCGTCGCCGAGCAGGTTCCAGCCCAACACGAATATGGATATGAATATGCCTGGTATAATGAAGGTAAACCAATACTGAAACGGAGAGTTTGGATTCGAATAGATCCAGTTCAGAGAAAGTGAAATGATTTGTCCCCAGTCGGCGTACCCCATGACGGCTCCGAGCCCGAGGAAACTCAGTGCGGCCGCCGCCAAAACAATAGTTCCCATGTCCAGCGTGAACACTATTAGGACTGGATAGATGGAATTTGGCAAGATGTGGCTACGAATGATCCGGAAGTCTGAGCAGCCCACGGATTTTGCCGCTTCCACGTAATCCTCGTTCTTGATCCTCAATATCTCTCCGCGTATTAGTCTTGCGTATCCTGGCCACCCCACAATGACCAGCGCAAGCATCACCGCATCTAAGCGTGCAAAACCCGTGGGCACAAGGACCACTATCAGAGCCATGCAAAGTATCAGGCCTGGAAACGCAAGAACGATGTCTGTGAGACGCATCAAAACCTCGTCCATCCACCCACCGTAATACGCAGCGAGAATTCCAATTGCCAGACCGATAAGTAAAGAGCCACCCGCCACATAGATCCCTATCCGTAACGCTGACCGCGCACCCCAAACGCAACCATAGTATATGTCATACTGTCCCTGCATCGTGCCAAGAGGATGCTTCATGCTTGGGGCAATTGGAATCAGGCCAGATCCGTCTTTTGGCATCATCATTGGGTCTCCGCCTTGAGTTAGGTCGCCGGGTGGGGCTAGAATGGGGGCAAACAACGCCATGAAAACGTAGAAAAACACGATCGCAGCGCCTATGATTGAAAGTGAGCTTTTCCTCACGAGCTTCAGCGTAAACTTTATCTCCTTGATCCTCGGCTGCATCTCAACTCTCTCCTTTTCGAGTACCGCACGAATGGTCTCGCCTCCGAAGAATGTCGTTATTGAAGGTCTTGTCAAATAGTACAGTATCACCATATCCAATTCCAGAAAAATCGCGAAAACTATCCACGCTGCGCCAAACATCACTGGCAGCAGAATTCTAAAGATCACGTCAGCAACGAGCAACCCTGTGGCCACCAACCATCCGAGCGCCTGTCCTGACCACAGATAATAGCCGACCAAAAGTCCAAGCACCCCCGTTCCAACAAGAACGATCCACGTTAGTCCAACGTCTAGGCCTGGAAGTGCTTGTGGCAACGGGTTTCCCACTATAAGCAATAGAATGCCGACGTTTAGTTGGATGACACTGAGTATTGCTTCAAGTGTTGCTAGGAAAGTGAGTCCTAAAGGCCTTTCTCCAACCATCTCTATCCCAGCCTAATCCTAGGGTCTATGTAAGCGTACAGAACGTCAACGATCAGGTTTGACAAGACGAAAACAACAGCGCTCAGAAGTGCGTAGCCAATCACCGGCGGTACATCGAGTAATCTAGCAGACTCAGCAGCGTACTGTCCTATGCCCCCCATACTGAACACGGTCTCCGTGATAACGACTCCTGTCAATAAGCTTGCAATCATCAACCCTGAAATCGTTATTGCCGGAATCAGGGCATTCCTTCTTGCATGCTTGTTCACGACTTCTTTTTTGCTTAGACCCTTTGCCTTCGCAGCGGTTATGTAGTCTTTCCCCAGCGCCTCCAGCATGCTTGAACGCGTCACTCTAACCATTACTGCTGAGTTCAGTAAGCTCAGAACTGTTATAGGAAGTATTAGATGCCTAACTCCATCCACGAATATCCACCATTGCCCGTTTATCAACGAATCGATCGTCACTAGACCGGTGTGCCACTGCCACGGACTGTTCGGATTCGAAAAGTACTTCAAGACCTCTTGTCCGTATCTCTGCGGTGGGAACCAGCCTAAACCAGCGTAGAATATCGACAGCAACACTATGCCAAACCAGAAAGAAGGCAGAGATGTTCCCATGATCGCCAAGATTCTGGAACCTTGATCAATCGGCTTGTCCTTGTTTGCCCCCGCCTGCACCCCCAAAGTTAATCCTATGAAAACTATGAGAGGCGAAGCATACATGACGATCTCAATCGTTGCAGGCAGCCTTCGCATGATGGCATCAAACACTGGCAGGCCAGTGATATCCAAGCCCAAATTGTGATCAATTATCAGCGCCTTCAGCCAATAATAGAACTGCACGTAAACGGGATCAAACAGGCCGTTCTGCTCTGCTATCAGACGCCAATACCTTGCCTGCTTCGGGTCAGTAATGAACACCGAGACTCGCATTCCTGGAGGCAGAAACTGTAGCACCGCGAAGATGAGTATGACTGCCCCCAACAGCACAGGTATGGCAAGAATGAGCCTTCTCAACACATAAGTTCTCAAGCCCATAACGGTCGAGTAGTTTTAGCCGAGCGCGAACATATAACTCTGTCGGAATCCTGAACAAGCATCAAAAGGTTTCAGCAGAGACATGCGCCGAAACGTTGAGCCAACCGTCTGACTCTCGAGAAGAGCCGAGTTGGGGTTACTTTCGAGTTCTCTTGCGCTTGACGCCTCGGCTCCTGAAGAGGCTCACTATGAAAGTAACGCCTCCCAAAGTGCCCACCAAGCCTCCGCCTGATGCTAGAAGAGTGTAGGTTTCTTTGTTTGGAGCCAACTCTTCATAGAACATGATGTAGTCTGGTGGCTCCTTGCTCCATAGCCCCTGTTGAAGAACACTAACGTTATACGGGCCGCTCTGCTTAGCCGTGAAGCGAATCTGCGATGACGACGCGTCAACCGTCAGACCCATGTCATCGACCTTCTGGTACGTAACATAAAGAATGGTGGGTGGTGTGCCTACTTTATAGTACGGGCTGCTCGAGGGCAAACCGTAGAAGAAGGCCTGCAAGGTCGTGAGGCCACCTCCAGGCGAGGTTATCGTCACGTTCACCGGCTGTTCCACCGTGAACTGGCCGCTTCCAAAAGGCTTGCCCCAGTCGTCACTCGACGCGATGTCGACTCCGTATGTTCTTCCGTCCGTCAAGTTATAAGCATAAGACCATACCGAGTCTTGTATGCCGATCTGAACAGCCTGCACGTTTCTCAGGTTGACTTCGCCGAAAGCTAGGCAGACTACGCCAGTCAACAGCAGTGTCAGCCCAAGATACGACAACTTGCTCGGCAACCTGAACTCTCCTTCATAAACATGACTCTTGTTCAACCTTGAAATAATGAAAACCAACTCATTAACTTTCCTGATTCTTTGGGAAGTTGCTAACGACGGCAGGCCCGTGTTGTTTTGCTTGGTCGAACATTTCTTGACAAGGCTGAATGTTTGAACAGAGTGCGATGAAGGCTTCACGTGAAACTCGATCAGACATTTGACCTTGCCATGTTGCAAACTTTCGCGCCAAACCAACGAACTTAAATAATCGCGAATTCACTGCATACCTGGATAGAGTTTCAGATCACCAGCAACAAGACAACCAAGCTGGTATGATCGTTTGAACACGAGGAATCTCAGTTTCCTGACTTTGACCGCTTTCTTGAGCGCTCTCATTGTTTTGGGCATTGCATTCCCAGTCAGGTCTGAAATTGGAGAACAGGAGGCCAAGTTCACGCACGTAACGTACAGTGCGAGAATCCACGCAGAAACAATGGACACTTGGGCCTTCACTGTCTACAACGTTAATTGTTCAGAAAACGATCAGGGTGCAGCTCGATTTTTCCTCAGATTCTACGCCGACAATGAACTGTGGTTGGATGAATACAACTCTACGCAGTACAGAACTTGGAATTGCAGCAAGGGCAGTGCGGTTTCGCACAGCTACAACATCAGGGGGTGGGACACCCTTCAACCTGTCACTCACGAGCTGCGAATTGAGCTCTACTGGTACCGTAACAGCACGAGGGTTCTTGAAGACACAGCCTCGTTCACGATCGCCGTCATAATCCATGTTCCCCTGCAAAACATTTTTGCCACCGGATACCTCGCAGCCTATCTAGTAGCCTGTTTCTTGCTCTTTTCTTATGAATACGTGCAAGGACTCGAAGAATAAGAAAAAACAGCGACAACGTGCGGGACCGCTTAACCAACGTGCCAAGACCTATGTTTTCAGAATCGATAACTTGCGACAGGATTTTATCTTGCAGCCCAGATATTCATCCTAGTGTGGAGCCCATGCTACGAGAAGCCCATGTGACCGAATGCTTCATCATTTTTGCCGTGGCTTTCGGCCTTCGCCAAGCAGCAGATTTCTTCTTCAACACTGGCCCATATGAAAGCGGGATTGGGTCGTTAGCGTCCTTTGGAATTGCCTTGGTAACTGTTCTTCTTGTTAAAGCCGAGGGCTCGGGCTTTCGGGAACACGGTTTTCATATACCTAAGAGAGCAAACAGGTTGTTGGCGATAGCGCTCTTTCTGGCGGTTCTCTATGTTCTCATAGTCATCTTCATGCCCGGAGGCGTATCAGGGTTTGAAGCCGTGCCGGGTGCAGCAATATCCTGGGACCTCCTGTCCACCGCGGGCAGTGTCCTGCTTGCCGTCATCGCAGCAGAGGCGGTTTTTCGAGGCTACATCCAGACAGACCTTCAGAACGCTTACGGCTTCTCCGTAGCTCTAATCGTGGTTTGCGCAGCTTTTACTCTGTACATGCTTCCGATTACGCTGTACACGACGGTTGGTCCAACGGAGCTTTTCCGCCGTTCCCTGCCTCTTCTTGCCGAGAGCGTTTTTCTCTGTTTCTTCTTCAAAGAGACGAAGACTCTCCTGTGTCCAATAGCCTTTGTAACGACGGTCACGCTCTTGCAGACGTTCACACCGCTTGAGCCAACGGCAACCGAATACGCAACCTTGGTTTCGCTGATATGCTACGTTTTTCTCGTGCCCATCATGCGAGCGCTTATGGGTGAAGTGAAGCAGCAGGACGCCAGACTTGAAGCCATTCCTGAAATGGAACCTGAATAGCCCATGGAAGTCCATGAGCATGTTTTCTAAATGTTTTGAATGATAGACTTGTGGGGTGCGACCAACAAGATTTTAAGTAGAAGACACATGTTGATATATGTAGGGGAGAGGAAAGTTGCCGCCCGCCGTTATGGTAGAGATGAGTTGCCCTGAACACGGACTGGAACGTTTCAAGATCAAGGTCATCAAGAAGTACAACGTTAACAAAGAGTTGATTGAGCCGAAGTTTAGAACGAAACCCAAGCATGAGCTCGCGGGGGTAGTTGTTGGAAAGAGTGTGGGCCACCAAGAAGTCAGGGATTACTTGGTAGGGTACTTCAGCGAAGCGGGAATGATGGACAAAATTCTGAGCATGAGGTTCCAACTCTAGCAAGGTTGTTCTTCAGCATTTCAGTGCACAACTCCTATAATATGTGAGTCGAGCAGTTCGGAAGAGCCATTATTGCAGTTTCGTGCTTTTCATCGTCTAACACAGCTAGCCTCCTCCCCTAGGTTTTTTCTGAAGCATGGTTTTCATGTGATCTCTAGCGGGCACTAGTGGAGCGCTGTTGTTGGTTGCGACATCCTTTTTGACATGGAGTCCTGAGGCTCGCTGCTCAGTTGGTCTTCTAGAATGGATAGGCTACAGCTCTAGCCATCAAGCGTGCGTTTGGAAAGAAATATCAGCTATGGGTCGTACAATTGCTGTTCAAGGAAGTGGTTACCGAGGACTATTGCGTCCAGGATGTTTACGACGTTGTCGCCGTTTATGTCCGCGTTGTTTCCGCCCTGGTTCCAGCCCATGCTGCTGGGAGTTTCGAGGAAGTGGTTACCGAGTATTATGGCGTCCAATATGTTGACTGTCCCGTCATATTTGATGTCGCCCGGGATGCCCACGCAGACCGTGCCACCAGTCAGGTTGTTATCTGCCGTGTCTGTTTCGTTTTGAACAGGCCAAGCATAAGCGCTTATCGTGTAGTTGCCATAAGCAAAGCCCACAGTGTTCCACGTGAAGGTGATATTTGCAGACGTTCCATTTGTCAACGTTGGGGTTTGTGTTTGGATGGTTGTTGTGTTAGCGTAGGCTGTGACGTTGAAGGTTTCGGGGAAGTCTCCTTGGTTGGTCACGGTGATGGTGATATTGCATTTGAACCCTTGACCTAGAACTGTTCTTGACGGTTTGACATTCATCACTGCCACATCACGGCGTGCGGTCAAAGCGTGCAGTATTACTGCTCCGTCCTGCGTACTGTGAGGTATCGGGTCGCCAATGTTGTTTGAAAGGTCCGTTGAGTATAGTTGGAGCGTTGTGTTTGCGTCTGGTTCGGGGCTCACGGGCTGGTTTATTATCTGGAGGGTTATGGTGAAGACCGTGCCTGAACCGTTGAAAGTTGGGGCTGGCCACATAGACGCTATGGCAATCCAGTATGTTCCATCGCTCGTGTTGACTTGATCTGTAACGTTAATGACGGGGTTCCAGAGAACACCATCTGGACAGGCATCTTTTGGCACCCTGATGGAGCGACTGACAAATGCTAAGTACGTGGTGTTCCATCTGAACTTGATGTCGAAGCCGAAGAGATTCGTTACGTCAGCGATTTTTATGGCTACAGTGAACTGCTGTCCCACCGCATTGCCGCTGTATTCTGTTATGGATGGATCCACGATTACGCTTGTTGCTCCGCTGGCCACAGGCTTGATCGTAACGCTCAGACTCAGCAACAACGCGAAAACTATGACCGAAGCGTATATCTTCCTCATTTTCTGCTTCTATTTCTCCTTTCTTGGTCGAATTACCGCAACGTTCAGACTAGCACTACTCATATGAGTGATTATCAAAAATATAAGGCGAATGTACAGAAAGTGAGTAGTAGTTATCCATAAGGTTTCAAGCTGTTTTTCGCGTTTTTGGTTCTCCTGGTCTTTATGCTTTCTAATTCTCATCATGTATAACGCCACGGTAGCCATCACGATTACGGCAACGACGGCCACTGCATAGGAAACAATTTCTGTTGGCGCAAGCACAGCAGGTTCTATTGCTATTGTCTTCCAGGTTGCATCAGTTAATCCACTAACCTCTTCGACTGACAAAGTCGCGTTGTAAGCCTGATCTATTGAATAGTGATGCGTTACAACAGGAACCCGTACGGTGGTGACGTTTCCGTCGCCGAAATCCCATGTGTAAGTAGTGATGTTGTAGTCGTTTTGATTTGAACTCGAAGCGTCAAACGTTACGCTTTCATTTATTTTCGGGTTTTGTGGTGAAAATTCGAAGTTTGCCTGTAAAGGTGCGGACAGACCTTTTATCACGATTTGTCCTTGCACCTGAGGTTCAGTGGGTATCTCTCCTATCGCACCCGTGAGTTCGATGTCACCCAGTGTTATAAGACTTGCATCAACTGAGGGGTAAGTTCCTTGATACATCAGTGTGAATTCAATGGTCACAGCCAGCTGGTCTCCGCTTGGGGCCACGGAAGGCCCATTCAAGGTAACGGCCACATCGGCAATTCCACTTGGTTGCCGAATTAACGCGACGTTGTTCGGTCCTCTCCAAAGATCCGGAATAGTTACGTTAGCCATGTCTCCGATAATGTCGATGAGCGTAGTGTTGTAGCTTAAGGAAAAGTGGGCGTTTTGGAGAGACCACGCTGCGTCTAGGCTTTTGACGTAGATGTTGACATCGAACTGTTGCCCAACCACTCGCGGGGGGTGCGGTCCGAACTTCAGGTATGGGGGGTCAACGGCAAGGTGTGGTTTAGGCGGAGGTTCGATTACGTGAAGTGAGGTGCTTGCATAGCCCCAAAAGCCTCCGTAGTCCGTTACGGTTAATGTCAATGTGAAGTCTCCGGTTTTTGTGTACGTGTGAGCAATTACTGGGTCTGTCGTGTTTTCCGTTGCATTGTCGCCGAAGTCCCATGCATACTGCGCTATTTTTCCGCCCAGAGGGTTATAGCTTTCAGAAGCGCTGAAGGTTACAGCTTGGCCTCGTAGCAAGATGCTGCCGCCCGGAGACCATGTGAATTTTGCGACGGGTGACGGCCTAAAAGCTGTGTAGGTGCTGTTCTCTGTCGTGTGCGTTAGTAGCCCGATATTCCTGTCTAGAATCTCCGTTGGTTCCAGCGTCAGTTCGCATAATGGCTGCGGGTATTCCAATGATTCGTGGATGACATAGAACGATATCGTGAAGAGAACGCCGCTGTTTGTGGGTGGCGGATGGGTTGTGGGCGGAATCTGCGCGAGGGCATAAGTTACGGTTCCGCTGACATTATCTACCCGTTTTTCGGTTTCTATCGTGTTTTGAGCGTAGCTTTTCAGCCACGAGCCTTCAGTGACGCCTGTTGCCTGTATGAGTGTTGAGTTGAAGCTTAGAGTGATGTTGAAGCCTTGAATGTCATACTTAGGGTCTACGCCTATTATCCAGATGTTGACGTTGAAAGTGTTGTTCATAGGTGCGTTCTCAACTATCGTGGGCATGACTTTCAATATTGGGTAGACGGGTGATTCAGAGCGTTTTTCCCATATCCTGACGGTGGCTGGCCTAACACTGTGAGCAATAGGTGCGATGGGGCCTTCTGAAGTCCTTGGAGCTAAGTCTGTCGATGAGAAGTCCAAGGCCGTGTCAATCGAGTCTACCCCGGGTCCGCCTGTCTCATAGTCATAGGGTTGCCTTATGACTTCAAAGGTCATCGTGAACACTGTGCCTGTTCCGTTGAAGGACGATGCTGGCGCCGTGGAAGCGAAGGCGACCCAGTACGTACCCTCACTGGCGTTAACTTCATCTTCAATCTGAAGGATTGGGTTCCAGAGGATACCATCAGGATAAACATCTCTGGGCGCATGAACAGAACGATTGACATACCGAACATATGTTGTGTTCCATCTGAATTTGAGGTCAAACCCGTAAAGATTGGTTACGTCGTAGATTCCCACAGTGACATTGAATTGGGTCCCAGGTATTGGAATTGGGTCGCCGTTAGGGTTGCCGAACTCATTGAGTGCAGGCTCCACTTGGATTGCTGTCTCGTTAACGGCGGCAACCTTTGGAACTGACGGTGCACAGAGCACTATGAGCACAAACATGAATAAAAAAATATTTATCTTTCTTGTAGTTTGCACACTCTATCTCTTCCGTAATCTCATCGAGTCCGGCTTCTTCTCAGCACTTCCCGCAGTCTTCGTTAACCGATACTTCTTCAAGGTTCTGGTTTAAAAAAGTGGGCGGTAGTGTTGGGTCCTACGGACTCCATGTTCTCCCGTAAACTCGGGTCACTACCACGACATCGAAGATGCTGATCTTGTTCCATGGTGCAGCCAAGTCAGCCAGAGGGTTCCAGCGAGCGTCGCTTGGCGTGGCATCGTATGCCGCGGTTACGATGACGACGTCGAATATGTTCACTTTTCGGTCTCCGTTCAAATCGCCTATTAGTGTTCGTCTTATTTCTATTGCGTGAGCGCTGTGGGAATATGTGAAGTAGATGAAGTAGTGAGTTGCGTTTTCAGTTCTTGTGTAGTATATCGCCTTTCCGTCAAATAGAACCACGAAAGTGTCGCCTGCTGGCAGGGCTAGCAATGCTTTGGGTACTGTTATATTTGTGAAGCCCAAAACGTCCTCTGGACCTGACACGTTGAAGGAGATGAGTTTGTCGGTATCGTTGTATGAAAAGTCTGCCACTGACGAGCTGCTGGCTGTGATGAAGTCATATGGGACTCCGCCCACCAGAACCGTGTGGGTTATCACTTCGACGAGCAGTATCGTCACGGAACCGTCTATCACGGCATGGTCGATTGGATTTGGAGTTGGCCAACTGGAATCTGAAAGATCAGTGTCCTGTAGGCTGAGAGGCGATCCGCCAGTTGCTTGGGTGGAGGATTGGAACGTTGTTGTGAACAGTGTTCCGCTTCCGTTGACGCCGCTTGGCGGGCCCATGAGTGAAAGGGCAAATCGCACTTTCCCTTCTGTATCGTTCACTTCGCTTCTGACAGTGATCGTGGATCCGCCGGATTTTAGGAACGGACCTTCAGCGACGCTTATGGCGTCAAGCAGGGTTGTGTTGTAGTAGAGGCTGATGTCGAAGGCATATAGGTCTGTGACGTTTTGGACTGATACGTCAACGGTGAAAGAGACTCCTTGAGACTTGCGGAACACGGTTGGCTGTGGATACAATATTGTTGATACTTGTGGGAGCGCGTGCAGTATTACTGTGCCGTTTTCCGTTGTGTGACTTATTGGGACGCCGAGTGGTGCTGATAGGTCTGTTGAGTAGAGTTCAAGTGTTATGTTAGCGTCCGGTTCTGGTTGCACGGGATGATATTTTACCTCAAATGTCATTGTGAAGACGGTGCCTGTGCCGGTGAAGGTTGGTGCAGGAGCCAGTGAAGCGTAGGCGATGTCACATGTTCCCTCGGTTGTATTAACTAGGTTCGCAACGGGAATCACTGGGTTCCAGAGAAGGCCGTCAAGGTAAGTGTCTCTAGGTACGTGCACGGAGTGGCTGACATAGTCGAGGAAAGTCGTGTTCCACCTGAGCTTCAAGTCAAAACCGTAAAGGTCGGTTACGTCTGTTATCTTCACGGCTACTGTGAATTGGGTTCCGGTTGCTCTTGCGTAGTACTCCGTGAGCGCCGGGTCTACGGTGACTGTTGTTTTCTGCCCAGCTACAGGGCTTATGAAGGCGCCTAGACCTGAGAGCAAGATTGAAACTACAAGCAACACTACGATTTTACTCTTCTTCATCATCGCAGATTCTCCTTTCTTCCGATGATCTAGTTGCAATGCGAAGATATAAATTGAATGAACTTCAAGTGAGTAAATGCTTTCTATAGTTCGTTGACGTACGGAGCTTTTGGTCTTTGGTTCTTAGCACGACGGTATAAGAAATGTTTCACATATACCTGAAAGTCACAGACGCCAACAACAACGTCGTTCAATCCGATCCCGCAAGAATAACAGTCTTGTCAGTTCAAGTTGGAGGTTACTCAGTTTCACTGTCAAGAGGGACTTCAGCAAGTCAAACATTAGCTATCATCATGTTAGTCATCCTGTTCGGAACAGCATTAAGCCCAAAGAAGAGCAGAAGAAAATCATAGCGCACTTACCAGAACTGCGAAAAGTGAAAAAGGCTTGTCTTCTTCAACCATTCTTATACTGATGATTTCCTTAGCCTCAGTGCACGCCTCTGGGTTCACGAGTTTGAGAACCATAGTGCAATTCTCATTTTGAGCGGAAACAGTCAAATTGATCTGTGGTGCGCGCGTCTGTACGTTAAGGCAGGGACAAATGCAGCGTTTATGATCCTTTATAGCCGTAGCGTGATGTGGCAATCACCACGTCGTAGATGTTTATTTCATCGTTGCCGTCTATGTCGCAGTTGGCGTAGAAGCGTGGTTCGCTTCTTTTGGCGCCGTAGATTGAGGTTAATCTTACTATGTCGTAGATGTCTATGTTTCCGTCGCCGTTAGTGTCGCCGGGAACAGTGACTATGATTACATCACTATATGCTAATGAATTATCGTGCGTGTCTGTCTCCTCCGGAACAGGCCAAGCGTAAGCGATTAGAGTGTAGTTGCCTTTAGCGAAGCCCGTTGTGTTCCATGTGAAATTGAGCGTGGCGGTTGTTCCAATTGTGAGGTTGACGGCTTGTGTGATAATGGTAGTGTTGATGTAGACTGTGACGTTGACGGTTTCCAAGCGGTTTCCTTTGTTTTCAGCTTCTACTTTTATGCAGAGGTTGAAGCCTTGGCCCACGATTGTTTTAGAGGTTGTGATGTTTGTGATGGCAACGTCGTGGACTGCTATGGCGTTCATGAGGGGGTACCTGTCTGTGTTGTTGTCGTCAATAACGTACCGCGTATCGCCTATACCGTCGCTGCCAGGCATATCCTGGCTTGGGCCACTCTTCAAATCCACACCTGCATAATCACTCCAGTAATTACCGCCAAAGGGATAGCCAACATCCCAAGCATTCACAGACTGGAGATTAATCACCTGATACGTGTTGTTGATTAATTCATTGTCATATATAGTGTTGTTGTATGCTCTTTCGAGTTGTATGCCTACTTCGTTGTTTGCTATTACGATGCTGGATAGACTGTTGTTTGAAGAGTCCTCCAGCCAAACTCCGTATTTTGTATTGTTTGCAATTATGATATCTCTAAACGTGTTGTTGTCTGAGCGGACAAGCCACGATGGGTATCTGTTATTCGCAATTGTAATGTTTGACATATTATTATTTGAGGAGTCCTCCAGCCAAAGTCCCACCCAGTTGTTCGTTATGATTATGTTTGAAACGTTGCAGTCGCTGACGTTTCTTACGACAAGACCGCCTTCCGGCCATGAGTATGTGCTGTTTTCTATTGTGAATCGACTGATGGACACGCCGTTTGTTGCTATTTGAACGGTTGTTTCCTGCATGTTGCCATCTATTGTCGTCAGATACTTGTCTTCTCCAATGAGTGCCACTGTCTTGTTTACGATTATGTTTTCCACGTACGTTCCTGCTTTTACATATATCGTGTCTCCCGGGTTTGCCGCGTTTATGGCTTCCTGGATTGTTGGATAGTCATCCGGAACAGTTATTGTTGTAGTTTCCGTCTTAGCGTGGTGTATGTTAAACGCTAAAAGCCCGAGGCTTATCAAGAGCAAGCTTATCGCCAGTGCTGTTCTTGTTTTCTTTTTCAATTTCTAACCTCTCTTTTTGGGAGCGGCCTCCTCGTCGAACCTAGTGCTCTGTGTATCCGTATCGGGAGGTGGCTATCACCACGTCGTAGATGTTTATTTCCCCGTTGCTGTCTATGTCTGCATTGGCATAGTATCGTGGTTCTCCGCTTTTTGCGCCGTAAGATGAGGTTATGCGGACTATGTCATATATGTCGATGTCTCTGTCGCCGTCAACGTCGCCGGGAACCGTGACTTTGACAATGCCATAAGTGAACGTGTTATCGGCTGTATCTGTCTCGGCTGGGATTATTGTGACAGTGGCTTTTAGGGTGTAGGCGCCTTTGGTCCAGCCTGTTGTGTTCCATGTGATTGTGCGGGTGGTGGTGTTTCCGCTTAGTAGGTAGAGCTGGAGTGTTTGGATTATGCTTGTGTTGGCGTACAGGGTTATGTTGAAGATTTGGGTTTGGCTGCCTTGGTTTTGAACGGTGATGTTTACAGTTGCGTTGTATCCTTGGCCTATAACTGTTTTTGAGATTATCGTGTTCGTTACTGCGAGGTCATGTGTCCAGCGAGGGTTCATGAGTGGGTATCTGTCTGTGTTGTTTTCGTCGATGACGTAGGGCGTGTCACCGATGCCATCATGGTCGGAGTCAACGCCCGAATAATCGCTCCAGTAATTGCCGCCGCTTGGGTAGCCATTATCCCACGTGTTTGTGGATTCGGAGCTTTCTGTTTGTGGTGTGTTGTTTATGACGTTGTTGTGGTAGATTTGATTGTTGGCAGATCGGTCTAGGTATATGCCTCCTAGGGTGTTGTTGGCGATTGTGTTGTCTCCGATGACGTTGTTTGTTGAGACTATGAACCATATGCCGAAGGGGTTGTTTCTTACTGTGTTGTTTGTAATGGTGTTGGTGTTGTTGGACCATGTTAGGAGGATTCCGCAGTAGTTGTTTGCTATAGCGTTGTTTGCTATTTTGTTTCCTGTTGAGGTTTCTAGCCAGATGCCTCCTCTGTCGCTGTTTGCTAAGGCGCTTCGTTCTATGGCGTTGTTTGTTGAGGATTTCAGGTATACGCCATAGCGGAATCCTGTGATGAACACGTTTCTTATGGTTACGTTGTTTCGACTGTTTAGGGTGAACCCGTAGCTTGGAGGTGAGCCTTGAAGCAGGTAGTCATTCCCATTTACTATTATGTTGTCTCTTTCTATCACGATTGATTCGTAAATGTTTGCTGTGAAGGTGTAAACGTTTCCAGAGCGGCTGATTGGCGCTGTTGAAGGGTCAACTGAGCCGTCTGAGCGTATATAAATTATTTCTTGGGCGAGAACTGTTCCTATGTTAAATGCTAGACTAATTAATGCTATTATTAGGAGCATTAGCATTATTTGCGGCACTATCTTTCTATTCATACTTTACGTGCTCCTTTTCCCACTTTTCTATAAGGTAATACTTGAAGGAGCAATTTATTGCTTATCGAAGAAACTTCTAGGTATGCGGTTTTTTTATGGGGATCATATGGCATATGTTTGCGCTTCTGTCGAGTTCTACTTTAAAGATAAAAAAGGGAGGTGGTTGATTGAGTGTTTATTCTTCTAAGCCTAGGACGACGATGGGGTCCTCGATTGTTGTTGAGCAGTCGTGTGTGATTGGGAATGGGAATGGTCCTGGAACTGTTACGGTGTAGCCGCAATTGAAGGTGTTGATTTTGTGTCCCAAACTCTTCCAAGCAAGCATTGTTGCCTTGTCGTAGTATCCGCGTGCTGGACCGTATTCCATGTGTATGGTCACGTAGAGGATTGCGCCGGGGTCTATGTTGCTTATTGTTACTGTACCTGTAAGACCATAGGTTACCGTGGCAGGTATCCTCGTTCCTGTCTTTCCATATCCCGTCCAGACTTGGATGGGGTCTGCGCCTTTAAGTATGAAATCGTCGTCGATACCGTAGCTTATTGTCAAAGGACCCATTGCGACCGGCCAAGTGTTGGTGATTTTTATGTTGTACATGAATTGTCCTGGGTTGGTTGAAGCCAGCTTAAACGTGGTCTTGCTGAGGTCTTTTGGTGCCCAAACGGTGTCGAATCTTGTAACCACATTGAAGCTGCTGTCGGTAATGAAGCATTCGAATCCGAGTTCTAGCCAGTAGTGGGCTGTTGCCGTGTGCCAAGTATCCATGTGAACGGTTATCGGGTTGCCTTCAACATTGCTTCCGTCAACATCCCAGTTAACAAATACGTAGCCTGGGACTGAATCCGCTGTCAACGGAACATCTGTGAGTTCGTCGTGCCAGTCCCCGCCTAGAGTAGTCACCACACCATTCAGATCCTGCTTCACTGTCAGGTAGTATTGGATCTTCCACTCCGCAGTTGCCGTTTTGTCTCCGTTCATAAGTATTGGGTCGCTCGTCAGACCTGTTCCAGATGCGTCGCCTGTCCAGCCTGTGAAAACAGCTTGCTTTGCACTAGGGACAAGTTCTACCGTTCCAGTGGTTAATGTTGCGTATGCAGTGGTGCCTTCATCGTATAAGCCCGCACCGCCTGGTGTGTCGTAAGGCGAAACTACAGTTAGAGTGTATTGTCTTACGTTGCCAAAGTCCTTACCTGTAATGACGTCCCCTAAGGCAACAGGGAATTCATCGCAGCCTGCCGTCTGCCTCCATCCAGTCTGCGAGGCTTCCATCAGTTTATAGAGTCCAGCAGTGCCTACTGTGAAAATGTAATCGCCTACATCACCTGTAAGCATGGCATCAACAGAAACCCATTCGGCGCCTACTTTCCTGAACAGCTGGATATACCAGCCGCTCAAACCTTCTTCGCCAATGTCTCTGATACCGTCTGCATCTTTGTCATGGAACTTGATGCCGCTGATGGTTGCTTCCGGAGGTGGGCAAACCGTTTTTACGAACTGGAAGTAGCCGTCTGTTCCAGAAACCTTGGGGGTTTGTTCTGGACCTTGCGCTGTAACGTCAGCGTATATATTTGCCTTGTAAGTTCCTGCTGGTAAACCTGCAGTGGGAACCGTAACTAGTACGTCTATGTGATCTGGGCCCAGCGGCGGAGTGTAGAGCGAATTGTATAGCGTCGTTGTTAATGGCACGAAAGTAATACCATAGCTACTTTTTTCTGTCATCCCGGCATTAGCCCACTTAATATTCTTGCTGATGGCAGGCGGGCTGTCCCATTGGATTGTGACTGTGAAAGTAAATGATTGTGTTGTGCATGGTCCAGTCCAAACGATTGGTCCATCCTTGTCTGAAATCTTGTTTCCAGCATAGTATATGTGTACTGGGTCGCCGTCTTCACATCTCGCAATCGGAGCCGCGATTAGAATTGTTGAAGACATCAAGAGTGCAACGAACAAGAGCGTTCCTAAAAGTTTTTTCATTTTTTCCTTTCTCCTATTACTTTTCAGCGGTTATATCATTGGCCAAATCGCCTATTAAAGCTTGATGAACATCACGTGAGTAACACATTTCTCTTCACCGAAGCCAAATTATGATAGTCTAGGCAGAGCTTCACATTATCCTTTATGAAACTCCTTTCTCCTAAAGCAATGAAAGCCTAGACGAACAAAGACATAATTCCGAAAGGCTTTGATTAACACTGTATTCGTGTTCGTCATGTATACCGATGAGCTTATTAAGTTGTGATGAATGGTAGCAATGCTGACGGCGCATATTGAGTAGTAATAAATAATATATAGAGTGTTGCGAACGTGCACACGCGTACATACCTTAGGACAACATGCATGCTCATATTAGCCTTTACCATTATTTTCTCAACACTCTCCATAAACACGATCTTCGCAACAACAAGCAAAAGCGAATTACTCTTGAGATTCAAGCCTGGAGCCTGTGAACGCTCTAAAGAAGAAATTCTAACGTCATTTGGGCTTGAAGTGGTAGACGAGATCTCTCAAATCAAGGTTCTTGTAGTTTCACTCCCAGAAGATGCTCTACTTCGCGTCAAGTCCGCGATGTCCCGTAACCCCATGATCGATTTCGTTAAGGAAAATCTCAAGCTCTCTCCTTCAGCAATTCCAAACGACGAATACTATGGATTTCAATGGCACCTGAAAAAGGTCGGAGCACCAGACGCATGGGATATTTCGTCAGGAGATCCCAGTGTTGTAGTTGCTGTACTTGATAGTGGCGTAGATCTTGAACATCCGGATCTGGCGGGTAAGGTGCTTCCAGGTTATAATTTCTATGATAACAACTGTGACGTGAGAGATGTTAGTGGGCATGGCACAGCGGTTGCTGGCGTGGCTGCGGCCGCAACTAATAACAGTGAAGGGGTTGCGGCTATAGGTTGGCACTGCTCGATTCTGCCTGTAAGGGTTACCGACCCAAACGGGTACACATCCTACTCACTCTTAACCAAGGGTCTTACATATGCTGCTGATAGAGGTGCCAAGGTAGCGGTTGTGTCCTTCGGAATATTTGGTGGCCAGGATCTTTCAAGCGCTGCAAAGTACTTTATGGATAAGGGCGGTCTTGTTGTTGCATCCGGTGGGAATACGGGGTCGTATTGTATTGATCCAGACAACCCGTACATTGTTTCGGTGAGTGGAACAACCAGCGATGACAGAAGTTGGGGGACGTATGGTCCTTATATTGATTTATCTGCACCATGTTCAGCCATCTATACTACAATCAATGGCGGAGGATATGGCAATGTTGGTGGGACCTCTTTTTCAGCGCCTCTCACAGCAGGCTTGATAGGCTTGATTTTCTCAGCTAATCCCTCTTTAGCCCCAAATCAGGTTGAACAGATTCTCAAGTCTACTGCTGTGGACCTCGGTGATCCAGGATACGATGTTTACTACGGCTGGGGAAGGATTAACGCTTCCAAAGCTCTAAAAGCGACTGTCCGATCAACGCCCCCAGACTTCTGTTTGTCAGCGTCTCCAAGCTCCCTAACGATCCAGCAGGGAAGTTCTGGCAGTTCTACCTTAACCGTCACATCATTGAATGGTTTCAACTCTCCGGTAAACTTAACTCTTTCAGGCTGTCCCACAGGTTCGAATTGTACTTTGTCGTCTACCCCAGTGACGCCTCCATCTGGAGGTTCAGCAACGTCAACACTGACAGTAAACGTTGGTTCGACGACGGTAGCCAGCACTTACAGTTTGACCGTAACCGGGACTAACGGTTCGCTCACTCGTTCCACCACAGTTAGCCTCACGGTTCTCCCAACTCCACCTGCTCCACCTGCCATGCCATCCAGCCTCACTGCGACTGCAGTCTCTTCAAGCCGGATCAATCTGGCCTGGATGGATAATGCAGGAAACGAGGAAGGCTTCAAGATTGAACGTTCAACGGATGGTATGAACTTCTCACCACTGGTCACTGTGGGCGCCAACGTCACGGGCTACTCCGATACAGGCCTCAGCCCCTCCACCACTTACTACTACCGGGTCTACGCCTACAATGCAGCCGGCAACTCGGGCTACTCCAATACCGCGAACGCCACAACACAAGGAGCTGCTCCCGGAGATTTCTCCTTGTCAGCATCTCCAAGCTCGCTCAGCATCAAGAGGGGAAGCAGTAAGACCTCAACAATAACCGTCACGTGGTTGAATGGTTTCAGTTCTGCGGTAGGCTTGACTGCTTCATGTCCAAGTGCAGGTGTGACCTGCGTTTTATCCCTGTCTTCAGTAACATCTACAAATGGCCCTGCAACCTCCACGCTCACAATAACCGTGAGTTCGAGCACCCCTGTGGCCACCTACACAGTAACTATCACAGGAACCAGTGGTTCACTAAGACACACGATTACCATGACTGTGAAAGTCGTGGGCGGCCCAAAGTAGCTGGCATCTTTGGTTCTGGTTGGTTTATCGTTGGAACACTAGGTTTGCTGAGGATGGGTGACATAATTTCTGCAAAAGCTTATGCCTGCTCCAGCAACTATTCCGGAGCTTACGTAGTGATATACGTCTCAAACAGAACATAACCAGCGCTATGAACAAACAACATTCAAAGAATCAATCCTGCATCCCAAAAGTCCCAATATTTATGGCAAAAGTAGCTATGACAGGATAAAACGGTGCATCAAATGGGATATGAACAGAATGGACATCTAGTGAGTAAAACGTTTCTATGAACCCTCCCCTTGATTGAACCATTGGGACATGCCTATAGTGATGCTATACCTCCTTGGACTACTCAGCCGTCCCTTATTCCGTCTGAACAGCAGGTGTCCAAGGCGTTCAATGCAAAAGTTCCATACGTCGGAGAAAATCGGTTATTTTCTCGTATCCTTGGATGTACTCAAAGCCTTTGTCGGTCACGCAAAGCTTTTCCCCATCGCGTGAAATCATTCCAAGTTGAACAAGACTCTCCAAAGACTTTTGAAATCTATCATAAGGCAAATTGGCCTTGTGGGCAATCCTGGTGAGACATTGCCTATCGTTCGATTTCAATTCCTCCCATACGAGCTTGAGGACATCAGAGTAAATCTGAAGTTTCCCACGTTTTTCGAATTTCAAAGTTGAGTACACAGCCGCACGTCCCAACACACATATTTAGTCCCCGTGGCGAGTTATATGTTTTGTGGCAAATTGTTCTATTTGAGAACAGCAATAGATGGTTTTGTATGAATCGATACGCGAACGCGAAGAAGGCAAGGTGAGCTAAACAAAGTGGGTCCCACAACTCCAATGACTTTGCCGCCACGTTGTTGCAAATGATAATAACCATGCGCTCACAAGCAAATTCAATTTTGAAAATCATCAGAGGGTCGACTGTCAACTCAAAGCCGCAGTGAATGGTCTCATTGGCGCACGAGAAAGGCTGACCTTGCCGTTTCAAGGATTCCGAACCTCAAAGACATCAAAGAAAAAAAGGACATGTGTTGGCTGATCCTTACGGCTCACGTCTTTATTCTCGCAGGTGCATGCCTATCGCTACTGAACAGACAATATCTTCGATCCCATCGTTGTCCGGCTAATGGCTCCAGAATGAATCTAACACACCTGTAAGAAGCTTGTTTTTCAGCCTCTCATTATGCAAACGCCGTCATGATTAGCTTGGCAGCCCATACTTGACAATTCCTGCTCTGGTCATAGCGCCCGTCATCATGATGAAGGAATGGAAGCCAAACATAGAAGTGGAAGTGACGCAAAGAAAAGACGCTACAGGAAATGAGGAGACTTACAAGGACGTGAATCAAGCTTCGCTTATCTGCTTGAGTTGATCGCGATACATCTTGAGCTATTAAAAGCTAATGAACACTACGTGAGTAAAACATTTCTATACGGTCACCTTTAATCCAATCGCCTAGGCAGAGCAAAACTACGTTCTGGGAAGTTCTCCCTTCCTCCTTTCTCCCGCAGCAATGAAAGCCTAGACGAACAAAGATTCGATCAATATTCCGTCAAAGCTGTCTTCTACACGCCTCAGCAACCAACGATAACCGTGTTGTCAGTTGCACCTATCAAGAAAGGTGATTGGTAGCAATGTTCAAAAGACTTAAGGCAAAAGGCCCATCCTTGTAAGGAAATCGCTGATTTTCTCATATTCATCCATAAATTCAGTGCCTTTTTTTGTTACTAAGACTTCGCCATTGTCGACGCGAGAAACCATGCCGATGAAGATGAGATTATCCAAACATTTCTGAAATCTGTCATAAGGCAGGTTAGCCATGTGAGCAACCTTCGTAAGACAGGTTTTATTGTTCTTTTTCGATTCCTCACGTAAATTCCATAGAACATCAAAGCAAATTTGGATTCTGCTGCGCTTCTCTCCCTTCATCGCGAACTCTCCTAGACAAGCCATAAATGAAAATGAAAAAAGCAAGAGAAGCCAGTCTTGCTCCATGGGCAAAGACTAATGCGGTTTGACTACCATCAACTCCCCAGATAAGCCAAGAATATTGAGCCAGCCATAGAAGACAAAACGCTAAGGGTGCCCAAGCCCAGCTGGAAACTGTCTTGCGTAACGTTTCAAGAAGCCTAACAAGAGCAAAAATAACATACCCCAGAAAGACGAGATTCACCGCCGTGAACCATTCATCGGCGACGTTTGTTGACGGAAGCTCCGGAAAAGGTGGAGCCGCGATCAAAATCCCGACAAGCAGAAAAATAGAAATGGCCGAAATGAGCAAAATCATGCCCAAAGAACTTCTTTGTTGCTCTTCAGATTTTCGAGAAAAATAATACGCGAAAGCGATAAAAGCAAACCCATAGGTCTGCGTAATTAATCGTAACCAGAGAAATGATTCTGAGATTGTCGCGATGTTTCCAAAAACCAGAGACCACCCGAGGAATATGTAAGAAAATGCTAAGAATGAGAAGCCAACCAGAGGACCCAACAAGTAAGTGGAGCGCCTATATCTATACCCCCTGAAAAAAAGATAGGCCACAACAAACGCTAACCCTGCTGAAACAATTTCACTCGCAACTAAAACAGATATATCTGACAATCAGGAGCCTCCAGATAGAGTAGCTTTGGTTATTTCCGTCATTTGCTTTTCCAAGTCAACCCCATTTCTCAGAACGCGCTACCCGTCAACAATCAACAAAGCGGGCACGTCCTAATATCCCTTGTGAAAATTTGTTTCAAGCTGCTTCTGACGAAAGAGAAAATCCAACAAACTGTATTAAATGATAACAGTGAGAAGGTCCACAATCAGCGGCACTTTTATAAAAACACAAAACGGATACGAAGAGCGAACTCAATTTCCTTTCACTTAATAAAAAACCGTACGAACGCAGTTTGTACGCAACAGGTCATGCCACACGCCAAGATTTGACGCAGAACTATCGATGGCACACGTACAAGACTGACAAGCTACGTCTCGCTGATTTTCTTGAGTTGATTCCGGTACATCTCAAGTATCTCGGCAGACGTTGTCGCATCTTCCGGCGCCTTGTCAACCCTATAATTCCCCGTAAACCTTGGAAAACGAATCGCAAGCCCGCTGCCTTTGCGCACTGAATCCAAAGCGCACATGTGAATCGGGCTCAAAGTGATCTCCGCACCCAACACTTCGATCACGACAACAGGCTCAAACCACACGTCAGCTTCGAGCAGCGAATCAACCCTCGGATGCCTGTGTTGAACAACATGCTTCTGCAACATACTTGGAAGCTTCGCTAAATCCTGGTCTGTGAAGCCTGTGCCACACTTCGTAACGGTCTCAAATGTGTCATCTTCAGCATTGTACGTTGCCAAAAGGATTGCACCGTACTTTCCGGCCCTCTTTCCCCTACCATGAAAAGCTCCAACAACAACCAGGTCAACAGTGTCATTCATCTCACTCTTGTAGTCGCGCTTGTACTTTATCCACAGCCAACCCCTAGATCCGGCTTGGTACACGGAATCCTTAGCGATCGACTTGCACACCAAACCCTCACAACCGTTCTGAATAGCCTCTAAAAAGAACTTTTCAAGGTCAGCCGCATTATCGGTTATCGTGCGGTCAGCGAGCTTCACACGGTCGCTTTCTCTTATAGTTTTTTCGAGAATCTTCCTTCTCATAGGGCACGGTTCTAGAGTCAAGTCTTTTCCATCGACATAAAGTGCCTCAAACATGAAGAGCGAAACAGGGTAGTCCTCAATGGCCTTCTCAATCTCGTACTTGCGTCTGCGATGCATCAGTTCCTGGAACGGCCTCATTTCACCAGTATCAGGGTCAACCGCCACGCATTCACACTCAAGAATAGCCTCCTTGGCCTTGACATGCTGCTTAAACAGCTTAACAGCGTCTGGATACTGACTTGATATGTTCTCTAGTCGACGAGAAAAAAGGGTCACATCGTCCCCCCGTTTATGAGCCTGGAGCCGCTCACCGTCATACTTGTACTCGGCTACGCATTTTCCTCCGAGTTTCTCAAGGATCTCCTCAGCAGATGAAAGCCGCTCAGCCAGCATCGGCCTAATAGGCTCGCCGATTGAAACCTGAAAACTCTTGATACCCTCAAGCCCCCTTTCAACGAGTGTCTTAGCGACTCTTCCAAGGTCAGAACAGATGTTATAGGCACGTTCAACGTGTTCTCGAGCTTCCTTGCCACCGCCGTAGGCTATGGCCAAAGCATCGAGAACCGTCATGTCGGCTATGCCTAGGCGCAGGTTCCCAGTTACGGTCCTCAAAATGTACTTCGCTTCACTGGGAGAAGCCGCAGCCAACAAGCCAGCCAGCAACGCCATCTTCGTGTCAACGGCACCCGTCCCAGATGCTTTAGCCATTTTGTCAAGAGTTTCGTAGACTTTTTCAACCGTTAATGCTTGTTGAAAAAAGGTCACTTGCTTCTTGCTGGTTATGAACTTTCGGCCTGTTTCACCGACGTCTCCACTCTTCTTCATGTCCTCTTCGATCTGGCTTTCCTTGCTCCCGGTAGCTCTCGCCAGAGCCTTCACTGCGAGCTTTTCAGCCACTCCGATCTCTGTTCCCACAAAATCAGGGTATATCCTGCCCTGAGTGAGGTATGCAACCTTGTCGATGACCTCTCTCGGAGTGTTTTTGAGAAGGTCAACAAGCAGATCTGTCATCTCTAACCGTTTCGTCGTCCCTTCAATCTGTTCGTAAGCCTCAGCAATCACGCTGTACTTCAATCGTGAAGCCCCACGTAAAGGTGCAATCGGGAAGATATTAACACTTCACCCAAACAGTTTGGTGGCAAATGCGCAGCATGTTTGACTGTGAGCATGCAATTTCAAGTCTCTTTTCTCTAGAAGGTTTCGTGGTGAACGATCTGGTCCATCGGCCTCTTGCTTCTGGGTGAAGCGAACTCGGCAGCATAACCAACGGGGACTACAGCAACGGGCCTTATTCCTTGCGGAACGTTCAGTATCTGTCTCACCTCTTGCTCCCTGAACGCACCAATCCAGCATGTGCCTAGACCGAGAGAGTAGGCGGCCAAGTGAATGTTCTGGATGGCCGCAGCCGTGTCTTGTATGCAGTACAGCGATTTGCCCCTGTCACCGTAGCGTTGCGAAGAACGATTCTCGCTTGCACACACAACGATCACAACGGCGGCTTCCTCGATGAAAGACTGTTCCCAAGCTGCCTCTACAAGTCTTCTTTTGACGTCTGGCTTTCTGATGATCACGAATTCCCACGGTTGAATGTTTCCAGCAGAGGGGGCCCACATTGCCGCGTCAATGAGCTTCGCAACGTCTTCATCTGAAACGTCGCGTCTCTTGAAGGCCCTTATGCTTCTCCTTCCTTTGATAGCTTCAAATACGTCCATGATTTCAACCCTCCTTTCAGCGCATGTAAACATTCTCACAGCACAAAAGCCTTAAGTTTTTTCACACCTCACTTGTTCGTGGATGATGAGTCGGAGAGTCAATAGAGCGTATGCTGTGATGTGACTCGACGGGCGAACTGACACTTTGCTATAGGGAAAACTTATGAACAGAAACCACGAGTGAAAAAGGGAAAATTACAATGCATCGATGTAAGTCGCAACGGGGAAAAGGGGAAATTTGTCGAGAAAGAGAATCATCGAAGTTCTAGACGCCGCATCATCGAGAAGAACAGTAAAGTATGCAGTGTACTTGATTGCGGTAATCCTATTTTTTGCGTTGATTCTGCTTCCTCCCATACTTGGAATAGCCCTCAAATGGGGCGCAATCGGAGCAGTTCTCAACGATGCACCTCTCATGAATCGTGCTTTGAACGCGATAGCAAACAGCTTCACGATAGCCTTGTTCGTTTCGTCAATCGATCTCGTAGCGGGAATTCCTATGGCATGGCTCATAGCCCGGAAAAGATCAAGAGGGTCAAACGTTCTTGATACGCTGTCTGATATCCCGTTTATCGTTCCAACTGCGGTGCTTGGTTACTCACTTCTGCTTTTCTGGAACGGGCCCACTGGAATATCGGCCCTCTTCACGGGACCGCTCATTTCAGAGGGGTGGCTCCTCATAATACTCCTCCACTTCGCTTTTTCGTTTCCTGTTGTCGTAAGAGTCGTGGTGGGAGCATTGCTTGACTACAAGCGAGAGTTCGAGAATGCATCCAGAACACTGGGTGCTCCACCCTTTACTGCGTCAAGAACCGTTACGTTTCCAATAATAAAGCCGTCATTGATAGCCGCGTTCATACTTGCCTTTTCAAGGTCAGTCTCAGAAACAGGCGCAACTTTCGTTGTCGCAGGAGCTTTCGAGAACGGTTCAATCTTCCTGCAGAACGTGAAGAACACCTTCGGACCCAAAGATCCTACGTATTATGGGGCCACCGTTTTTGCAAGTTTCGTTCTCATCGCAGTTTCTGTGGCAATCTTCATAACGATTCGGGCAGTAGGTCCAAGGTTGAAGCTACCTGTTAGACGAATTTGGCCGTCTTTTGAAAGAAAACTCAGCTATTCAAAAGCAGAATCCTCAAGGAACACTGTTACACTCGCCGTCTTTTTGGTCATCGTCCTAGTCCCGTCTCTTTTCGTTGCGCTTCCAGCGTTCCAGGCGATGTTCACTAATACGCTAAGTGAGTCCCTGCAAGGGGCAGGCATCTGGGGAGACTATTGGCAGGGCTTGCTTCTTTCCTACGGCCTCGCCGCAACAGTCACTGTGCTTAACGTAGTCATAGGATTGCCCATGGCTATTGCAATCGCGAGGAGAAAAGTCGGCAAGTTCCAATCAGCGATTTTGGACGTTCTCGTCAACATTCCCCTTGTAGTGCCCTCAATAGCACTGGGCTTTTCGCTGGGCATTTTTTGGACACAGATTTTCACCTCCATACCGGAGCTTCTGCTGCTGATCTTTGCTCACCTTGCGATCACGTACCCATACTTCGTAAGATCAATGTCCGCCGCTGTTGAAAGGATCAGCATGGACATGGAAGAAGCTTCAAGAACTCTCGGAGCCAAACCCTTAGGAGTCTTCAGGACCATCGTTCTGCCGTTGACTAAGTACTCTATACTTTCAGGTGCGATACTCGTCTTCACGAGAAGCGTAAGCGAAACCGGCGCGACTTTGGCAGTGGCGGCGACTCTCAAAACTGTGCCGGTGGTGCTCGTGAACTGGATAAGGCCTCCAGCTCTGGCGCCACACCCCACAGCGTTTCAGATAGGGTTAGGAAGCGGTTTTCTAATACTGTTCTCATTCATCATTCTTCTAGCGTTGAGGCTTGTCGTGAAAGAGAAGGGAAGATACTAGAATGTTTAATAAACAAACCTTAGCCTATCACGTTCATTCAGGCAATCGTACGTCCAAAGGGGAGTAACCTGACAGATGCCGGATGTCCGCATGGAAAACGTTACCAAGAGATTTGGGAAACTCTTAGCGGTGGACGACGTGAGCCTTCACGTTCATGAAAAAGAATACTTCGCTCTGCTCGGACCAAGCGGATGTGGAAAAACAACGCTCCTAAGGCTTATCGCAGGACTAATTAAGCCGGACAGAGGAAAAATATTCATCGGGGACAGACTCGTCAACGACGTCCCACCGGAAGACAGAGACATAGGTTTCGTCTTTCAAACATTCGCTCTGTTCCCGCATATGGACGCTTGGAACAACGTAACCTATGGCCCAAAAGTGAAGGGCTTCGACATGAAGAAAGCAGACACGATTGGACATGAGGTGCTTGAAATGGTCAGGCTGCATGAAAGGCTGAACGCTTTCCCAAGCGAGCTGAGCGGGGGAATGATGCAGAGAGTAGCCGTTGCGAGGGCCTTGGCAGCGGGCGCCAAGCTGCTGCTTCTGGATGAACCGCTCGGGCAGTTGGACGCAAAGGTGAGGAACGACCTCAGGTACGAGATCAGAAAGATGACCAAGGATTTGGGGTTGACGGCTATTCACGTGACGCACGACCAGTCTGAGGCCATGGCGATCTCCGACAGAATTGCCGTCATGAAGAGGGGAAGCATCAAACAGGTGGGAACTCCGAGTGGGCTCTACATGTCACCGGAAAACCTGTTCGTGGCCAACTTCATAGGAGAATCAGACTTCCTCGAAGGATACGTGGCTGAGTCTGAAAACAAAGAAACGTTAATAGAGCTTCGTGGCGGTATAAGGGTTCAAGCCGTCAGCAACGAAGTGAAAACGGGTGAAAGAGTGGTTCTGGCAATAAGGCCTGAGGCCTTCAGCCTCGAAGAAGGAAGAAGAGAAGGCACAAACTCGATGATGGGCACGGTTGAGAGAGTGACTTTTGAGGGAACAAACATACGGTACAACATCATGCTTGAGAACGAGGACCACATCGTCATAGTCAAACCTTCAATGATGGGACAATGGTTCAAGGTTGATGAAGAGGTGACCGTCAGCTTCCCCCCCGAGAAAGCTCACGTGTTCAGGTATCCAGAAACGGGACTCAAGGAGGAATTGGCTGTTGAGTGAACTGATAAAGTGGTTCGCGAAGCGACAGGAGACGAAGGCTCTGTCCTCAGTTCAACGCCATCTAGCCCTGACAACCGGCATAGTTGAAGACCTGGAGAAGGCGATAAGAGCGGCAATCGAATGCGACTTGAAAGAGATGAGAAGATGCATCGACAGAGTTGCCAGCAGCGAAAAGGAGGCAGATTCGCTTCGCAGAAAGGTCATGTCCGAGATATCAACGGGGGAGCTCTCACCCACGGATAGAGAGGACCTGATGGACCTCGTGAAGAAGGTGGACATGGTCGCAGACTGGAGCAGAGAATCCACACGCATCCTCGGTGCTATACCGATGGAGCATGTTCCAGCGTCGATCAAGGATGAGCTGATAGAGATGGTCCTCAGCGTAAAACAGTGCGCTGTTTCTCTGCAGACATGCGTGAACAGAATGATGAAGAAAACAGAAGAAGCTCTTCAAGCTGCGGACGCCGTGGAACGGGAAGAGGAAAAAGTCGACCACATACACGAGAAAGCCCGAATCCTCCTCGGGAAAGAAGACTTGCCAAGGGCCGGCGTGGCCGTGCTAGTAAGCCAGCTTTTTGAGACCTTGGAAATGATCGCTGACTCATGCGAGGATGCATGCGACCAAGTCAGAGTGATAATAGTCAGAAAATGAGGTGAAAACAAATGTCAGAAGCAAGAATCAACATAAATGAACTCAAGAGTGAAGGAAGCGACCTGATAAAAGAACTCACGACATTCCTGAAAGAAAAGACCAACGCCAAAGTTGAAGCGGGAACAGACGAGCTCGTCGTAGGCGAAGAAGCAAACATTTCAAGAACATACCTGCGAGTTCTACTAAGAAAGTTCCTTCACAAAAAGGAGCTGAAAGACTACTTCAGAGTGATAGGCGGCAAAGAAAACACGTTGATCATCAAGGGCAAGAAAGCACCTGAAGAAGAAGAGTAGCCCCCTTCATCCCCTGAAAACCTCACGTTCTCTTCGAAGTATTTCTTAAGCAACCAGGCCGGGGACTGACACCCAAGTGGGAGCACAGGCGTATGAGCAAGTTCTGAACAGATGAAACCAGAAGACGGCGTGATAGTATAGTACATTAAACAGTTACTACCCTTGCCGAGACTCTCTGCCAAGCCCTCCTCACGCGCTCGGCTTCAGACCCGCACAAATCCACAAGGGCCTTCACCAACGCCCACGCGCAGTACTAACACCCTAGGGGGGAGGGGGTAGGTGGAATAGACGGGGTGAAAACGCGAATACAGGGATGTAGCGTCCGCAACGTGAGCTGAGGAGTGCATGCCAGTCAGATTTCTCCGACCTTGACAACTTCCCTTCAACAAACGCCAGCTACCGACCCCTGTTCCTGATAACGAACAATATGCCTACTAGGACCAAGCCACCACCGAAAGCGAACACCGGACCGGGCACCTCCTGAAAAGCAGCTATGCCTAGAATAGTTGCTCCCACGGGCTCCAAGAAAGCCAAAGTGGCCGTCTCAAACGACTTAAGGTTTGACAAAGAAGAAAAATAGAGTGTGTGGGCGATCGCCGTTGGAAGCAGTCCAAGCCCAATCAGCGGAAGCGCAGTTTGTGCAACAAGCGGCATCGGTGAAATCACGCTTCTAGCGGGCACGCTGAGCACTGCAACGATAATCGCTGCAAACGCGTAGATGGGCAACATCGCCGACAGAAGACTCATCTCCTTCCTGACCTTCCCGCCATAGTTGAGGTAGAAAGCCTCAACCGCCGCGGCAACCACAGCCTCCAAGTCGCCCTTTAACGTTGGAGAAACTCCTTGGCCAACGGTCTTCCCAGCCATCGTCTCACCGAAGGCTATGACGCAGACACCTATGAAAGAAACCGTCAAGCCCACCAGGGCAAAAGGCGACGGCTTAACCTTGAAAAGGAAGCTTGAAACAAACATCGAAAAAATCGGCGTAGTGTTCACCAGAACCGTCGCGTTCAAGATCGTCGTATCCCGCACGGAAAAAGTGAAAAAAACGAAGTGAAGACCCAAGAAAAGACCGAGACCCAAGAGCTCTTTCAAGTTCTCCTTCACAAGCCTAAACTGAAACACTCGGCCACACACCACCAGCACCCCAACCAACGCAACGCAGGCTATAACAAGACGCCAGAACACAATGGAGAAAGAACCCAGAACCTGCACAAACCTAATGAAGACAGCCGCCGTTCCGAAGAACACGCCGGCAGTCACCCCCTCTGCCAAAGCTTGCCTTCTCGTCCTGCCCTGCAAACAGACACCCTCAAACAGTAGACTCGAACAAGCGTCTACCCGTTTTTCCCGCGCCTTCTCCTCAGCTTCCTCAAATAGACAAGAACCACAGCCAAAATCACTACAATCGCCACTGCTGTCGCAAGCAAAAACGGAAAAAGACCTAAACCCGCAGCACTTACTCTAAAGTACACGATTCCCGAAGCGCTCACGTCTCCGAAACTGTTCCGAGCATAGAGCACAAGCGTGTGCGTCCCGTTGGAGACACCGGGCAACGTAGTGTTCCCCGTGATCGTCACGTTGTCCTGACCGTCCAAGCTGTAGGCCAGCCAAGAAGTTTCTTCGTCAACGGTGAACGTCAACGGCACGTCGCTCACCGTGTAAGTCTTGTTTTCCGGCAAGATTATGGAAACGGTGGGAGGCGGCGACCGACCGCGAATCAGCACTTCACGGTCAGAGTGTTGATACATGAAGTAGATCCACCTGCTGCCCCCGTCGTCGTAGAGCGTATAGTTCTTGTACAACGGGTCAGCTCCGTCCACCGTAACATTGTACGGTTCAGTCATCAGGCCGTGAGGAACGCGAACCCTGCAGAAGCCGAAGGTCTGATCAACTGTCTTGCTCTTAACATGTATCGCAATCGTGCCGTTCCAGAGGAAATAGGAAAAGGCGGCTATTGACGAGTTAGAGACAATGTCCACGTCAAACCCTAACGACGTCTCAAAAACAGAAAACACACTCATTAGAGGATAGTTGTCTGTGTTGTTTGCGCTCAGAACCTGCGGCGTGTCACCTATTCCGTCATGATCTTGGTCAACACCAGCATAGTCACTCCAGTAGTTTCCTTCAAAGCCGTTATCCCAACGATTTGCAGAAAACGCGGACGCTTGCTTACTATTGTCGATGATGTTGTTATCATATACGACGTTGTCCACACAGTCAGGATCAATAACATCGACGCCGAACACGTTTTTGCTTATGCTGTTCCTCGTTATGGTGATGTTCCGACTACCTTTTCCCAACCCAATTCCATCGTAGGAATTCTCATAGACGTCGTTCCCCATAATCAATCCATTGATGGAAGCATTTGCGTTGATTCCGTAGCCTCCATTGTTGTACACCTGGTTGTTGGAAACCTTGAAGTCCAATGAGTTTGTAATGAGAATCCCCGAACAAGAATTAGGTCCAATAATGCTCCCGTCTATGGTGAGGTTGTTAGAGTAACTAGCATGGACTGCGTAGAAATTGAGAACATCTGCAACACTGCTCTCTCGAAGGACGAAGTTGTTTGAATGATCAATGTGTATACCTATAACCCCTCCTTCGCCTTTTACCGCAAACCCTTCAATGACAACATTGTTCGCCACAACGTGAACAATTAAGCCGCCTCCTCTCCCATCAATCACAGTACTGTTTCTTTCCCTTCCGATTATGGTCAACGACTTGTCAACGACAAGATGTTCAAAGTATGTTCCTGCATCAACCAGAATCGTCTGTCCGTTGACAGTTTCAGGGGCATCTATCGCTTCCTGAATGAACGTATAGTTTAAGCCAGTGTTGATGTTATGAACAGGGTTCGCGTCTGAAGCCTTCACCTCACCATAGTTAAATCCAACAACGAAGGTGTAAACCAACAATGCGGACAAGCCCAGGGCAAGGATGGCTCTTGCATTCATCTAGCATCACTCATCTTCCTTCTGCCTTAACTCTACGTAGCTTCGAGGAATAGTATCGGCCTCTGTCGAGCACAATAATCCACAGCGGTCTCCACGCTATTGAAAGAGTATCCATAATTATTCCTTTTGGTTCACGGGTCCACAAACCTCGCAGAGAACAAGATCGAACAAACAGGCGCTCTCATTTCTCAGCCATGATCAAATGTGTTTCAGAAAAATGTTACGCTTGTTCCTGTACTAGAGAAGTTCTATGGTCACATGAACTTCTTCGGGAACACGTATGCGCATGATTCGACGCATGACCCGTTCTTCTGCATCTATGTCAATGAGCCGCTTGTGAATTCTCATTTCCCACTTGTCCCAAGTAGAGGTCCCCTCACCGCAGGGTGACTTAAGAACAGGAACTCTCAGTCGCTTAGTGGGCAAAGGAACGGGTCCGTTGATCTTAACTCCTGTTTTCTGGGCGATGACTTTCAGCTCCTCACATACCTCTTCTAGTTTCCCGTAGTCCGTACTTGTCAAGCGTATACGCGCTTTCCTAACCATTGCCCATCAATCCTGAAACTCTGCTACCAAACAGATTTATTGGGTATCTACCTTAGACAATTAACCGCAAATAAAAACTTATCGAAGCAAAAAAAGGTAGCAGAGCCAGCCCAAGTCAGGTAGACCATGAAAAACATAAAGCTTCACGTTAAAGGGATAATTCTAGATTTGGACGGCACGCTGGTAGATTCAAGACAAGCTTACTTAGAGGCGGCAAGAACAGCTTTTTCAGCAGTGGGACAGCAAACAGTCAGCATCAAAATGGTCATAGAAATCCCCAAGAGGTTTGAACAGGGCATTCCCCTCGATGACTTATTGCCGGGGGTTGACGTGAAGGAGTTCCGACGAATATACCTCAAGGCGTATTACCAGGCAGTTGCCGTGATGGCGAAACCATTACCTGACATTGCGAACAGCCTCAAGAAGCTTTCAGAAAAGGCGAAACTTGCATTAACCACAAGACGTAAAGTCCCTAACAAAGTCGTTATTGGACAGCTGAAAGAATTTGGTTTAGAAGGATATTTCCAAGCTGTGGTAACTGCATGCGATAAGTTCAGTCCAAAACCTTCTCCCGAAGCCCTTATAGAGTGCTCAAGAAAACTGGGCGTAAAAACAAGTGAATGTGCAGTCGTTGGAGACTCGACCGTTGACATAGAGGCCGGAAGGGCTGCCGGAGCCAAGACAGTCGCAGTCTTGTCTGGAATTTTCTCTCGCGACGAGCTGAAGAAAGAAAAACCAGACCTGATCCTGGCAAGTGTCAGAAAATTGCCAGATTTCCTGGAATAGTGCCAAAATGACCCTTCAGAATATTTCTAGAGAGGAAATATAGCTGAAAATTAGTGAACAGAGTTATAGAAGCGATCACGAATAAAGCTTATTAAAAGCCCAAAGGTCTAGTTTTAGATGTGGAGAAGGCTTCGGAGAAGGAGTACCTGTGAACTTCATCGAAACATTGTTGTCAGAAAAACTGTTAGAGAAGAACCCCCTCATCGACGTGTTAGTTGCTGATCGCAAGGTACTCCAAATAGCGTGCCAAGACCTGACGAACTACCTCAAAGTCCATTGGGATCTCATTGGAAAGGAAGCAAGTCAATGTGACGTTGTAGAAGAGCTCGAGAGGACCTTTGAGGAGAACTCGAAAGAGCTGGAAGAATTCTTGGGTGTTTGGACGGGGATTTGGCTCAAGAAGTGGAAAGAACGAGTCAAACTTCTCATCGGCAATGACAACTCAAAGAGATGGAACAACGTCACAAGAATCCTCAACAACGCCGAACCGATATGGCAAGGGCTCTCTTGTCACCAAGAAATGGAAGATATCGTGATCTCCACGTTGATCAAGAACGGGGAGATATGTGGCACCTCAATCCTTGCAGAAAACCTCTTGAAGATGGAGTTGGGCAGTGAAAAGAAAACATACACGAACGACAAAGAGCAAGTGGTGAACGTTGTTAACAACGCTTTGACAAAGGCAAGGGAACTGACACAGAGCAAGGGCCCGTTGATCTTTGTCAAGGTCGATAAGGGGTACTATCAATCAACGCAGTAGAACGAGACAATTCTTAGCGAGTCCTTTCTCTATGCAGGTTTTTAGTCCGCCATGAATACGTTTTCATGACCGCTGTCTCTCCATAACCGCAGGCGGCACATCGTTTCTTAGTCACGTTGTATGACCTTCTTCCACACCGCCTGCATTTTATGTGAACCGTTTTTCCTTGGCGCTTTCCAAATGAGGGTGTCCCCTTTCCCAAAGATGTCACCTAGGAGGTGGAGAGATCAGAACGACGTTATCTCCTCGGACGATTATGACCCCGAGTTTCCTAACGTTTTCTGAAGAGGTGGTGTCTTCTGTTTCCTCTAGAACCAAGTTCAGATGCTGGTCAAATCCTTTGAGTCTTCCACGTAGGCTTTTTCCACCTTTCAACCTTACAAGCACGATTTTCCCAAGGTTTTGCTCAAGGATTTCAGTGGTCATTTCGCTCATTTTTGACCCTCGGACCCAAATTGTTATGCCTTTTATACTTAAGCTTACACATTTAAACCTATCTAAGAGATGGGCAGAATGCCCGAAAAAAACAGGCGGTATTTCTTAAAGACGAAAGAATCTAAAGCCCTTCTTGCAAAGGCTTCGGAAAAGCTCAAGACTGACCTGGGGCTACTCTTCAAAGACAAGGTTAACGTTGAGGTCTTTGAAACAGAATCAGCTGAAATCTTTCTCATCAATGCAAAGCCGCTGCTGGTCAAAGCTGACGAAAACATATATCCAACGCTAAGGTTCGATGAATATCTCCAAACAGCTCCCAAAGTTGTTGTGGACATGGGGGCCGTTCCCTATGTATGCAATGGCGCGAACGTTATGGCACCGGGAATCAGACGCTTTGAGGGTCAATTTGACGAGAATGACATTGTCATTGTGGTTGATGAGAAGCATAGCAGACCCATCGCCATAGGGGAAATCCTTTACGATGCTGAAAAGGTAAAGAATGTCAGCCAGGGCACTGTTGTCAGGAACGTGTACTACGTCGGAGACAAAACGTGGAATCTCCTTAAAGAAATAGCCCCCAGCCGAGCGAAGATTCGATCTGAACGCTGAATTCATAAAACCTTTTAGTCATGCAATCCATACCATGAATTCAGATGTGAAATTAAGAAAAACTTAAACTCTTGAAAGGCAAATAAACGTGTAAGAGAGGACAAGCTTGCCGGGATTGGGTATACTCCGCAAATCGAAGAAGGAGGTTAAGATTAAAGGTGATTCTGGCAAGACTTATTTGAAAGCAATGCCTCTTCGGGACTTGTCTGATTTGGACTCTGTAAAGGCAGAAGTCAAATCTGGAAACATCCTGATTCTAAGGATAACGCCCCTTGCGAATAAGAGTGTTGACGACGTTAAGCGTGCCGTGAACGAGCTGTGCGAATTCGCTGAATCCGTCGGAGGAGATGTCGCAAGGTTGGGTGAGGAGAGAGTGGTTGTATGCCCTCCGAACGTGAAGATTTGGCGAGAGAAAGTCCCGGTTTCGAATGAGCCGATACCTACAGCAGCCTAAAGGTCTCCATCAAAGCTGGTGCGAAGGAGCGAACTTCACATCTTCTTTCTATGAAGTTGGCCATGCTGAGACACTTTGCCCTTTCACCATGGCAGACAATGACGCTTTCAGGCTTAGGCCTTAAGTGAGTTATGTAGTTGAATATCTGTCGTCTATCCGAATGCCCAGAGAAGCCCTCTATCGACTCCACGCGCAGTCCAACCTTAACGACATCCATTTTGCCTTCTGAAGTCATGAGTGTAACCTCGTTCAGGCCTTTCTGGACTCTTCTTCCCATGGTGCCTTCGATCTGGTAACTAACAAAAATAATCGCGTTATTCTCGTTCTCCGCCAAGCTTTTGAAGTATTCTATTACTGGGCCACCTTCAAGCATTCCTGAAGTCGCCATGATAATGCACGGTTCGCCCTCTACTATTTCTTGACGCACGCTTGGATGCTCAACAATTGTGAAGTAGTCTGACTGAAAAGGATTCACTCCATCATGGAGTATGCTGTTGCGGACTTCTCGGCCTAAGTACTCAGGATATGCGGTGTGAATTGCCGTGGCCTCTGAAATCATTCCCTCGATGAAGACAGGAGCCTCCTTCATCATTCCGCGCCTCATGTAACCGTCCAGCACGAGCATTATCTCCTGAGCCCTGCCAACCGCTGGGACTGGAATCAGAACCTTGCCTTTACGTTCCAACGTTTCATTCACAACTGCTGTCAACCGTTCCTCAGCTTCCACACGCGAGGGCATGATGTCATCCGGCCCTCCATACGTGCTTTCAGTTATGACGGTCTCAACCCTTGGAAACTCTGTCGTCGCTGCTTCCAGAAGCATCGTCCTTGAATACTTGTAGTCACCGGTGTAAACAACGTTGTGGAGACCCTCACCGATGTGAAGGTGAACCATTGAAGACCCTAGAATGTGCCCAGCGTTGTGGAGAGTTAAACGCACGTCAGGAGCTATGTCAGTGACGACCCCATACCGTGAGGGGATCGTGTGCAAAACACATTCACGGACATCTTTCTGATCATAAAACGGAGTTGTGCCCTGCTTGCCAGCCACATCCAAATAGTCAAGCTGAAGCAGTGTCATCATGTTTGAAGTGGGAGCGGAGCAGTAGACTGGCCCGTCGTATCCATACTTGTAAAGGAAAGGTACAAGACCACAATGGTCAAGATGAGCATGACTTATGATGACAGCGTCCAAGGATTCAAGCTCAAACGCTGGGTTGTCCAGCCTAGGAAAGGCCTCAAAGGGCTTCGAGGAACCTGGGTTCACACCACAGTCCAGCAGTACGTTGCTTTCTCGGGTTTGAACGAGAAAGGCAGATCTTCCGACTTCTTGAACTCCTCCGAGCGCCGTGATCCTAACGTCCCCAACTTCGAAGGCTTTAGGTCTGAAGATCCTTTCCCCTATTGTGCGAAGTATTCGTTCTCTTTCTTTGCTCTCAGAATGAAGATAATGCCGCATGTGAGTTACTATCTTTGACCGTAATGGTGGGCTTCTTAAGACGTGTGGGCGCCACTTTGTCTGTCTGATTATCTCTTGCAGGACTGTTCCGTTCTTTCCGATCACAAGCCCAGGCTTTTTTGCGTCTATTATTATTTCGCCCAGACTTGGGTCGAAATTTATGTCCGTCACTTCTGCCTCAGCTGGAATTATGTCCCTAGCAATCTTCTCGGCCTCAACTTCGTGAAGCCTCACCGAAGGGTCAGAGCGAATAACGATTCGTTTTCTTATGACGTTGACTATGTTTGCTATGACGCTGCTCTGGTCGACCAAGACTTCGGGTCTCTTAGTGTACACCGCCAGTGTTGAACCTTCATACTCTATCCTGGTTACTTCAGCTTCTTTCGGGACATGCTGCAGAATGTATTGACTAATTTCGATCTTTTCCTTGTTAGAATTTGAAGGCACTCTTTTAACTTCCTCAATCTGCCAAAAGTTGCTTTTTCTCCTTGTCGGTCAGGTCTCTGTAACCCTTGGCATCTATGACCGCAACGTTGAAACTGTCTCCACTCGCGGAGTCCCGCTTCATCGCAGCGTCGACCGCCTTGACTATCACTGGTAGCATCTCTCTAACAGGAACACCGTCCTTGTACTTGTCCTCTAGAATGCCGTACGCTACAGGTGAACCCGAACCTGTGGACACGTATTTCTCCTCCGTCAGACTGCCAAACGGGTCTATTGAAAATATGTGAGGACCTGTATCGTCTAAGCCGCCGACCAGAACCTGAGCCAGCAAAGGCACGTATCTAGCTGAGAAAAGAAGGTTCGCAAGCAATCTTGCCGCTGAACTAATTGGCAAAGGCCTGCCAAGTTCGATCTTATAAAGCTTGGCATTGGTCGTTAGTATGTCAACAGCTTTTTGAGCATCAGCCAGGCTTCCGGCAATAGTCATCGCTAAGTGATCGTCTATCTGGTACACCTTCTTCCCATGCTTGTGTGCCACGTAAAATCCCATGGTAACACGTGTATCCGAGGCCATTATTACTCCGTCCTTACAGACAACGCCTACGGTCGTTGTTCCTTTTAGTGTTAGTCGATTTACCTCATCGTTATTTGCCATTTTGTTTCTCTCCTAAAACCCAATGATATCGGCAAATTACTTCGCGAGGAAGCAGCATCATGTTATCATTGCTAGGGTGTTTATTAACATTGCGCCTCGAAATTTCGGGAAAGGGCTGTGTATTTGCCCTCTAATTCATAGGTCAAATCAAGGGAATAGTAGTCTTGATTAACGGAAGAACATCTTCCACCTATTTCATGGACATTTTCCTCAAGCAGATACGCATTGGACGAGTTGCCCTTCGACGCTCGGCTGGAGTCTTTCAATCGCAAGGATTATTAGACGAAGTCAATGAATTATAAAAAGGGGGGCGTCAGGTGAGTGAGAAAGAAAAAGAGAGGATGAAACTCCTGTTCGAATTGATAAAGGGTGCAAGAAGAAGCGACAGAGAACTTGCGAAGGCTCTGAAAATCTCCCAGCCAACAGTAACGCGGAAGAGAACACGTTTAGAAATGGAAGGACTCATAGAAGAGTACACGATTGTGCCTAACCTCGCAAGAATTGGTTTTGAAATCATTGCGTTCACCTTTCTTGCCTTCACGGAATCGACCCCAGAACTACTGGAAAGGGCACGTGAATGGTGTGAGAAGCAGCCGAACGTCATTTTTGCATCAGATGGCGAAGGCTTGGGAATGAACAGCATTATTGTTTCTGTGCACAAGAACTATGCTAGCTTTTCGAAGTTGATCACCACTCTCAGGCAAGATTGGCAGCCCAATCTTAAAGACGCACAGAGCTTCATCCTAAGCATGAACAGGCCAGAGCTAACTGTTAAGCCGTTTTCCTTCAGGTATCTCGAACGAGCGGATGTTTAAAGCCACCGACTCTTCAGCGTGAACCTGGCAATGCTTTGGACCGTTCACAGCCTTAGATCTATTTGAATCCACAAAAATTGGCAAATGCTGAGGCGATTTCGCTTTTTCTTTCCGCGAGGCTTCTTTTCAATGCGCATCCTTAAAAGAAGTTCATTGAAAGATTCAGAAAGCGTCGGCAACTTGGAAAAGCAACTCTTTTTAAGGCTTGACTACACATCGCTAAGAAAGAAAAAGAGAGGACCCAATCGTGGTTTGTGTGCACTTGAGACATCATCGGATGCAGCTTCCGAGAGAGGTGATCGTTGGAAACGGCGCAGTGGAACGGGTTGCTGAAGTCACTAGAAGATTGGGGTTCAACCTGTCGGCGCTCGTGATAGCAGGTTCAAAGACGAACGATATTGCGGGAAAGAGAGTGAGAGAACTTCTGGAGCAAGGAGGAATGGTAGTCCAGACTTTGCTCGTTGAAGCTGCTACGATCAAAGATGTCGACCGCGTTGAAGAGAGTATAAGGGCTTTTAAGCCTCAGGTTGTCTTCGGAGTAGGCGGCGGAACTAAAATAGACGTCGCCAAATGCAGCTCTGCGCGGTCAGAGGTTCCGTTCATCAGCGTTCCAACGACAGCATCGCATGACGGAATAGCCAGTCCTCTGTCTTCGGTCAAAGGCTCGGAAAAACCGTATTCAGTGATGGCTCAGGCACCCTTGGCCATAATAGCGGACACGAAAATCATAATGCAGGCTCCTTGGCGATTCGCAGTAAGCGGCTATGAAGATGTTGTTGCAAAGTTCACGGCGGTTAAGGATTGGAAGCTGGCCCACGTGGAAAGGAACGAGTATTTCGGGGGGTACGCTGCAAGTCTGGCTTTGATGAGCGCAAAGCATGTCATGTTCAACGTGCAAGTGGTGAAGGAGAAGAGCGAGGAGGGTTTGCGAGTTCTGCTAGAGGCTTTGATAAGCTGCGGTGTTTCTATGAGCATCGCTGGAAGTAGCCACCCTTGCAGCGGCTCAGAGCATCTTTTCAGCCACGCGCTTGAGATGATCAGGCCCAACTGCGCCTTGCACGGTGAACGTTGCGGAGTCGGGACCGTGATGATGGCCTACCTGCACGGTACTAATTGGAAGCGCATTAGAGAGGTGCTGAGGGAGCTGGGGGCCCCGACGAGTGCTGAAGAGCTTGGTGTGGAGCGGAACGATGTTTTGGATGCCCTGGAGTTGGCTGCATCATTGAGACCTGAGAGGTTTACGATTTTGAACAAGCTGAGCTTGAACAGGGACGCCTATGAGCACCTTGCGAAAGTGACAGGGGTAATATGATATCGCGCACGTTGAATTTTTGCTGTTTTTGCGTTCTTACACATTCATCATGAGGGCGGTTTAACATTCCCTGTTTCGCGTTTTCACTCGTTTAACACACCCTACCCCCTCCCCCCTAGGTTTTCAGGGCGAAGAGTCTTATGAACAGGCTTTTCATAGTTACTTAGACAGTCGGCCGAGTGGGCCTGGCCGGTCTCCAAGACTAGCGCTGTTGGTCTGGGTCGTCGCTTTCGCTTCAGTTGTGGGTCTTGCTTCTTCCTCAGGTTTGGGTTCAGCTTTCTTGGGTTCGACCTTGAAGGTTTCAGTGAACTTGACGGCGGTTGTTTCTGGGAAGAATCTTTGTATGTCGTTGGCTGTGCCTCTTTTGGCCACTTGAACGCCTTCGAGGTAGAATGCTTCTTCAGGCATTTCAACGCTGACCGCCTTGGTCTTCAGTGTGAACTCAAACTTGTTTTCTTCCACAGCGGGTATTCTTCTGTGGATGAGGGCGGCGATTTTTTCTTTCTTTGTCTCGAGCTTCTTCTTCAGCGTTACCTCGTAGACCAAGGTTTTTCCTGCCAGTGGAGGGTTAAAATCAAGCAGAACTCGCCCAGCTCCAATGGCTCGAACGGTGGCACTCTTGCCACCGTATTCAATTCGCATTCCAACGCTTGGAGTGATGTCTCTTGCCACTAACTGTTTCAGCGCGACGCGTTTGACTTTCTCTGGGTCTCTTTGTCCGAACGCTTTTTCAGGCGGTATTTCAACAGCAGCGGGTTTGCCAACCTCCATTGTTGTTAGGCTGTCATCCAGTGCTTTCAGGACCCATCCTTCGCCAATGACCACAAGTTTGGACTCGTAGATGTCGCCTTCTTTGTACAGATGCTCCTTTTTAGCTGTCTCTTCAATCGTTGTGTCGAAGATCTCCCCTGTCTCCTTCACCTTTGCAACATAGTCCATTAGTATGAAGTCACTCTTCTGCAAACTCATCGTGCATCATCCTTTCCAAAGCATTGGCAAACTAGGTTTTAAACCGCAATAAAGCTTTCGCCCTTAGAACTCTCGTTCTGGATCAGCTGATGGGCAATTCAGACCTGCTTTCTTTCTTGTTCTGGGTGACGTACGGTCTGATGTCTGCGACGACCAGACTGAGGCATCGGGGAGCCCGAGGCGGCGCGCCAAACATGCCAGAATTTGATAGAAGGAATGAGCAAGGCTGTTTTGGAGTTCTACACTTCATTAAGAAGGTTTATTAAGTCTTAATATACCTTAATGCTTGTTTGCTCCAGCAGGTGAATCCAAGACGAAGAAAACCAGCCTTGCCCGAAAAGAATCATCTTCTCTTTTGAGTCAGAAGAACAAGCAAAAGGAGGAGCCCAACTTGGAAGTAACTGTTTTGCTAACAGATTCGCCTCTTGAACTGAGGAAGCGAGAGGCAAGTAAGCCGCTCTATCTCACTCGATACGAGTAGAAAACGTTTGTGAAACAGGCTGAAGACGTGGGCTTCAGGTAAATTCTCAGTTATTTTTTCCAACTGCCTGACCTGAAATTCGTTGCGTCTGATTCACTTTCTCCGAAGACGTTTACGATTGACCTTTTCCTTCTTCAGTTGCATGATAACAAGAATTAAATAGTATCTTCTAGTAGTGTTTACTTCTTTAACTTAGAATGTAATCGAGGTGATAACAAATGGTCAGTGAGGGAAAAGGTCGCCTTTTCAGAAGGAAAGACGGAAAGTACCTGCTATACATACCGGTGGACTTGGCTGAGGACAGTATGTTTCCATTCAAAGAGTACAAGAAGACTAAGAGGGGAACTGACGCCATTCCTGTTAGAGTTGCTTTCAAGCAGGGAGAGAAGAGGCTGCTAATAGAAAGATGGAATGAACCCGTTGAAGAGTAGAAGCAAGCAAGCATATCACCTTGCGCAGATGCCACGACCAAACCTAAAAAGGCTTGCCAGTTTGGCAACAACCGTGGCTCTCACAAACTCTAGCTTCTTTCCTTTTCCTCAGTTAGTCCTTCAGGGATTTCATTGGCTGTTCTGATGGTGATTTTCCTGCTCTTTAGTTTCGTTGATTTTTCGATCTGACTCAGGTGCCAGGACCTTTGTCTGTCGTAGTTTATGACCAGAATGAACCCTGCCACCAGTATGGAAAAACCAGAAAGAGTCAGGATCAGTCCCAGGGTAGCGGATTGATTTAGGGGTTGTTGAAGCATGAGTGGAAAAAGATTCAGCTGCCCTACAGCCATAATCGTGACGATGAGGCCCCCTATCAGCAAGTTCATGCCAAGGGTCATCATCAAGAAAGCTAGGATTTCGCTGTGGGCGTTCTGCTCCGCCTTTCTGTACAGAAAGTCTTCATAGGACAATTGTTATCACTCAACGCTCTGGAACTCGCGTAGAACAGTGTTGGGCAAAAATAGTAAGGTTTGTGATTTTCTGATAAGGATTTAAAATACAATTTGCACCGTTGAGATCATTGCCTGCAAATTGGAACGCGTTTGGCAGACAAGTCCTGCGAGATGTCGAGTTACAATGCTTCGGCAACCAGGTTGAGATGTGTCAGAGGGGTCATCGGCGCTGATGTTGAGAGATTTCCATAAAACGCGAGATTGTTCCACCCGGCCTTCGTGAGAAGCGATGACAGTTCACTCGGGCTGTACACGTGATTTTCGATGTCGGCTCTGTCGATGAACTCTAGGTTCTTGCCACGTTTTCGGTAGAAGGTCCAAGACGTGTTGGCACGTGCTTTTATCTGATCGCACTTTCTCTCTTCCAACATTACCATGTTGTCTATTTCTGAGTGAGAGGTAGGAGAGAACTTGATTGACAGATATTCCGTGTGCACGGTTTCTGTAATGAATAGGATTGTGCCTTTTCTTGAAAGCCCCCGAGCTTGACTGAAAATGTTGATGTCAGCGTGTTCCGAATAGTATCCGATGGATGTCCAAGCGCTTATGACCACATCGAAAGGTTTCTGGACTCTGCCCAAGACCTGCCTCAGTTTTCTCACATCACCTTCCGCAAAGGTGACAAGGTGGGAGACACCATTTTCTTCAGCTTTTCTTTTGGCGTCTTCCAAAAATGCTTTCGCGATATATACTCCGACTGATTTGAACCCTTTCTTGGCCATGCAAATCGAAACCCGACCGTTCCCACAACATAGATCTAGCAATTTCCCCGAAAAGATTAGCGCGCGCGATTGAGGAAAACAACACATGCGACTAATAACGTCACTCCTAAGAAGAAAGTCGAGCATTTGCTTTCTTTTGCATCGAACATTTTCCCTCAAACCTCAAGAGTGAAGCGACCGGTTCTTAGCAGTATATTGAACGCGGCTGTTTCCACCCATAAATCAAAGCTCATAAGTTGTTCTTCCGTTCCCTTGCTATCCCTGTGTCATTCTCATTCCACGTATTATCAAATTCCTCCACAGTCTTCGAATCCTCTGCCACCTTATTAGACGTTAAACACGACCTCTTAGGAAGGTCATGAGGGTGTCGTTTTAATCGCACTCGATTGTGACAGTAAGGGCACATTTCACGACTTGAACTGTCAAATGCCAAAGCTGTTCTCGCGATCCAGCGCTCGCAATGGCCACAGTATGCACTGTGTTCATATTTCCTGTTCATCGTGATCACTCGCTTAGCACTTATGTTGGTGGCGGTCGCGCTCCTAGCGTCAGCGACAAAGTTAGATTCTCGTCGTTTCTTACCACCACTATACTGATCGTTTGGCCTGGTGAAGTGCACTCTTCCAAGTAAGTTGAGAGATCGTCCGTGTTCGTGATTCTTGTGTCGTTGATTGCTATCACGATGTCTCCTCCTATTGTCACCAACGTTCCAGAAGCAGGGTCCAGGAATCGGGTTGCGCCGCCTCGCAGACTAGCGTTGTCCGCTGGTCCTCCGCTCGTGACTTGGGTGATTAGCACACCGTAGGTTACGTTTGTGCTCATCGCTTGTGCAATCGCATAGTCCATGCTTGTTCCGGATGTTCCTAACCAAGGGTGACTGTTATATGAACCGGTTGTGGTCAAAGATTCTGTTTCTCGCAGTATCATGCTCGAAGGGATTGCTAGCCCCAACCCTTGAGCAGCTACTCCTTGGGAAGTGACTGCAACATAAGAGGTTATGCCGACGACTTCACCTTCGTAGTTCAGAAGTGGTCCTCCAGAGTTACCCGGGTTTATGGGCGTCGTCGTCTGTATGCAATCAGCTATATCATAGCTGGACCAGGACACCGAGACTGTCCTGCCCAGGGCGCTGACTATTCCCGAAGTCATTGATCCGGTGTATCCCAGGGGATTGCCGACGGCGAACACGGGGTCGCCAACCTTTAAGGTTAATGAACTCGTGATTCCAAGGGGCTTGTACTCGTACTGTGGCGCGTTTGCTGAAAGCACCGCAAGATCCGCGTAAGGATCTGTACCGGTCACGTTAGCTGTGTAAGTGTCTCCGTCAGTGAACGTTACGGTAACGTTGATTGCGCTTTGGACAACGTGGTAGTTTGTGATGATGACAAATTGCCCAGTCAAGTTGGAGACAAAACCTGAGCCCTCAACCCCTGAGTAGTAGGGATAACCGAAAAAGTCGTATT